>Ga0316604_10001110_pt1 | contig 25667 bp, 23 predicted proteins | sample OWC_soil_day20_C_FD_207650 | JGI IMG/M metagenome (GOLD analysis project Ga0316604, IMG submission 207650) | Wetland soil microbial communities from Old Woman Creek delta, Ohio, United States - OWC_soil_day20_CT | ecosystem: Environmental > Terrestrial > Soil > Wetlands | place: USA: Ohio...
TAGGTCAAGGTACACTTGGCAGGATATTTAACGTGCTCGGTGAGACGGTAGACAATAATACTGAACCGGTGATCGCCAGTGAATATTGGCCCATTCACCGTCCGGCACCAGCCTTTGTGGAACAAGAGACAGCTACCGAGATACTGGAAACCGGCATCAAAGTGGTTGATTTGATTGCACCTTATGCACGGGGAGGGAAAATTGGATTATTCGGTGGAGCTGGGGTTGGTAAGACGGTCTTGATTATGGAACTCATTCGTAATATCGCGACAGAGCATGGCGGATTTTCCGTTTTTGCCGGTGTAGGGGAACGTACCCGCGAAGGCAATGAGCTGTGGCGAGAAATGATGGAGTCAGGCGTTATCAGCAAAACAGCCTTGGTGTACGGGCAGATGAATGAACCGCCAGGAGCCAGGATGCGGGTGGGTCTAACAGGGTTGACTATGGCGGAGTACTTTCGCGATGTGGCTGGACAGGATGTGTTATTATTTATTGACAATATTTTCCGCTTCATTCAGGCCGGTTCCGAGGTTTCAGCATTACTGGGCCGTATGCCCTCGGCAGTAGGTTATCAGCCTACGCTTGGCACCGATGTAGGCACTTTGCAGGAGCGGATTACTTCTACGAAAAAAGGTGCGGTAACCTCGGTACAGGCAGTCTATGTGCCTGCCGATGACCTAACAGACCCGGCACCAGCAGCGACCTTTGCCCATCTTGATGCAACTACCGTATTATCCCGGCAAATTGCTGAGTTAGGTATTTATCCGGCGGTAGATCCGCTGGATTCTACCTCACGGATACTTGACCCATTCATTATTGGCGACGAACATTATCAGATTGCTCGCGCTGTTCAGGAAATCTTGCAACGGTACAAGGAACTTCAGGACATTATTGCTATTTTGGGAATGGAGGAGTTATCTGAAGAGGACAAAGTTATAGTAGCCCGGGCCCGGAAAGTACAGCGTTTTCTAAGTCAGCCGTTCTTCGTTGCTGAGGCCTTTACCGGGACGGCAGGTAAATATGTGCCGCTCAAGGAAACCGTGCGGGGCTTTAAAGAAATAATAAGCGGCAAGTACGACGATTTGCCGGAGAGCGCTTTTTATATGGTCGGAACGATTAACGAAGTTGTGGAAAAAGCCGAAGCCATGAGGGGGAAAGGCAGTGAGTAAGCGGCTACGCTTAGAGATTGTTGACCCGGAACGTAAGGTATATGAAGGCGAAGTGTGTATGCTTATCGCCCGGGCCACAACCGGAGAAATGGGCGTCCTTCCCGGGCATGCTCCCCTGGTTGCTCTGCTGGAACACAGGCCAGTCAGGATTCTGAGCGAAGAGAGTGAGCAGCAGATTATGGTGCAAGGGGGAATACTACAGGTTAAACCAGACTCGGTGGTTACCATTTTGACAAGTGGGTAAGGCGAATGGCACTATTATATAAGGCGTTCATTCATTTTCTAAGATGACGTTACGTATAAGTGTAGAATAGATAAAGTTCCTGCAAAATGTTCTAATAATTTGCAGGAACTTTGTATTTTTACGGTAAATCTATTAGTTATGAACGATTACTTATCACCTAGATTGATAATAGGACTAAAATCCTGAAAGTAGGACCCTAGTCCCAATTATTGACATTGAATGTTAGCTCATATTAATGTAAGATTATAACTGAAATTCCTGTAATATACATGATTATACAAAATTTATTTAGGCAAACTTATCGAAAGATGAGGACGCAAAGCTATGGGTCTAAGGACAGATTGGTCTATGACTGCCAAGTTGCCGATTCGTAAAGAATTGTACTTGTTGGCATCAATCTGTTGATAGATTGATGCCATTTATATTCTCAAAATGAGTATAGTAACAGGGAAATACTGGGGGAATATTTATGCTTCAAGTGTTTAAGGCGGTCGAGGAAAAATGTGCAGAATTGGAACAATTACGAATTATAATTCAAGCAACCGAAATTACTTATCGTCAAAAAGGCGAAATTCATACAGCAGATTGCATTAAGAATCTAGAAACAAATTTAGCAAAGGCGATTCATATTTTGAGCACAGAAACGTGAACTAATTACAAGGAGGACTGCATGAATATATTAATAGAAAATCTATATGTGATTTTATTAGGATTGGTCGCATTTTGTCTGATGATACCATATTTTTATTCGAAGGCTCATCCCCCAAAAAGTATATTTCAAAAATCGGCAAACTATGTCGAAATACGAACTTGGAGAAAAAAATAGCGTTTCCTAGAAACCGAGACCATCGAACTTGATCTTAAATAATTATCGATGCTGACTTTTAATGTTCCATACTCTACCAGGGGGGCTGCGCATGAATTTAATTTTTACAAAAGATTTAGTTCCTGGCATGTGCATCGGTGGGGATGTGATAGCTAGGGACGGGTTTATAAAGCTATTGACTCAGGGAGCTGTTCTCACTCAATCGCAAATAGACAGCCTTAGAAACTGGGGTTTGCCATCTATTTATATTAATGATTCTACTGAGAAAATGAAGGACAAAGTAATTGCCGTTCATATGACTAAGAAGGAGTTTGCAAAGGGCTATAATGATACGCTTGATAAAATTGTTCATGCATTTGGCCATATTAAAAAATTTAGAGAGGTTCCAATTGTCGAAATGCAGGAACTCGTCGAGCAAAAGATTATCCTTTTAGCAGAAACAGTTGGAGTTTTGGAGCATTTGCATGATATACGGTGTTATAGTGATAATACCTTCAACCACTCCTTACATGTTGCTATAATTGCCGGAATTTTGGGTAAGTGGTGCAACTATAAAAATGCTGAGTTGAAAAATCTAATTTTAACCGGCTTACTCCATGATATTGGCAAATTGATTATTCCTTTGTCCATACTGGATAAACCGGGAAGTTTGACTGATGAAGAATTTGCCGTCATTAAGAAGCATCCTCAGGAAGGTTATCAAATGGTTAAAGATGATGCCCGGATTTCTAAGAACGTAAAACTAGGAATTTGGCAGCACCATGAACGGCTGGATGGTAGCGGATATCCCCTTGGACTTGTCGGTGATGAAATTTATGGGGGGGCAAAAATTATTTCCATTGCTGATGTTTACGACGCGATGACATCAGATCGAGTATACCGTCGAAAAATGACGCCGTTTGAGGCGCTTAACATATTGGCAGATAGTATGTTTGAAAAGCTGGAACCTGCTGCTTGTTTGACCTTCATGAATAATATGGGCGATTATCTTACCGGGAGCAATGTGGCATTAAGCAATGGACAAAAAGCAAAAATTATTGCCATTAATGCCAGAGACAGATATTTTACCAAACCAGTTGTATGTATGCAAAATGGCAGGTTTTTGGATCTAAAAAAGACAGATATATGTATTGAAGGAACTGAGTAGTAAATAGGTGTAGCCGTCTTTTGTGTTTTCTTTGTATTTTGAATTTCCAAAAGAAGGATTTTGGTATTCAAATCTATAACTATTTTAATAAATTGCAGAGTAAATGTTTGTGCGTTAAGTGTCATGTAAACGGGGAGTTGTCACTGAACGAAAAACTACTGTATAGTAGTTTGCGGTACAAACATTGCATCCCGCTGCTGCATAGAAGGAAATCCTTAAATTATGTAGCAATATGTAGCAATTATTTTCCTACATTTTTATGGAGGTGTCTTCATGCATTTTTTTGCGAAACGTCATCCCACCCAACCTTTCCTTACTACAAATACCCTAATTATTTCAGCAATCTTTGTATCTATGATCATTATATTTACTAATGTTTTTGCAATCCAGACCCCATTTATTCGAATCAGTCTCAGTTTTTTACCAATTGCGATGTTTTCCATATTATTTGGTCCTATTCTTAGCGGTATTGTTGCTGCTATTGCCGACGTTCTCGGTTGCTTGGTTTTTTCTCCTGGATTGTTTTTCCCAGGGTTTACCGTAAGTTCTTTTGCATCTGGCATGATTTACGGTTACTTTTTGCATAATAAAAAAGTAACCTTGCAAAGAATTAGTTTGGCAAGCATAGTTGTGTTTTTATTCGTTGATCTAATTTTAAACACTTTGTGGCTGTCTATCTTATACAACAAAGCCGCCCAGTTGTTCTTATTAGCGCGGCTGCTCAAAGGTTCCATCTTGCTTCCCATTCAGATTGCTGCTATTTATGCGATATGCAAACCATTGCTTCGGTATAAAGTAGCCCGTCAGCATTAATTAATGAAGTGAACTACTGAAATCACCAAAAAAGTCGGCCATAATCTCCCCGGGCCGACTGAATTTTGTATAGTCTTGACGAATTTGGGCCACAACTTTGGAAATGCATGGGTTGTGGCTTGTTTTTTACTTTTATGGTTCAGGTATTTTATTTGCTGGGAGGGTATAAATAAACTGCTCTGTTTTAACCTTGATTTGTCGCATAAAACATGCTATTGTTATACTAGTAAAAATTACAAAAAAGCACAAAATGGGGGACACCACCGAAAGGGTGTCAATCTCATTTTGTGCTTTTTATATTTTTACCAGCAAATAAAGAGGTGAGGCAATGAGACTAAATGGTGAGACGGTTCAGCTGGAACAAGAGCAAACTTTATCCGAGTTCTTAATGGCTGCGAAGGTTGATTGTAAAACCATTGCCGTAGAGCGTAATGGGGTAATTGTTCCTAAAGCTGAGTATGAAAGTATCTGGCTTTCTGAAGAAGATACGTTGGAAATCGTCCGATTTGTAGGTGGTGGTTAAGAGATGCAGGTTGAAGTCAATGGAAAAAAACGGCTTATTACCTGTCGTACCGCTTTCGAAGTAAGAGCGCAGCTTGGAAATGAAACAGACATTGTTATTTTAAATGGCTTTCAGATCGATAGTGACTATCTGTTGACAGACAAGGACACCTTGACGATCATTCGTAAAGGCATGATGCCTGCCCAAGAAGAATTGGAGAGCATGATGATGGCGCGGCATACCCCTGAGGTACATAAAAAGCTGAAACAAGGCCGGGTGGCTATTGCCGGTCTGGGCGGGCTGGGTTCTAATATTGCGGTTATGCTTGCAAGAATTGGGGTAGGGCAGCTGTTATTAGTCGATTTTGATATTGTTGAACCCAGTAATTTGAATCGGCAAAGCTACTACATCTGTCATCTGGGAATGCCGAAAACCCTGGCGCTGCAAAGCCAATTGGCAGAAATTAATCCTTTTATTCAAATTGAAACCCGTACCGTACGGGTGGAAGAAGAAAATGTGGTGGAGCTGTTCGGCAGCTACCAAGTGCTTTGTGAGGCTTTCGACAAGCCGGCTGCCAAGGCAATGCTGGTGAATACGGCTTTAGCGAAGCTTCCAGATGTTGGAATTGTTGCTGCCTCCGGCATGGCGGGGTTTGCAAGTTCTAATTTGATCAAAACAACAAGACCCATTAAGCGGCTATATGTGTGTGGTGACAGGGAAAGCGGAGCCGGAATCGGCTCAGGGTTGATGGCTCCCCGAGTGCAGATTTGTGCGGGGCATCAGGCCAATATGATTTTGCGGCTTTTACTGGGAATGGAAGAAATATGAGGATGGTGTATAGCGTGGACGATCAGCTAGTGATTAGGGGACATGAATTTAAGTCCCGGTTGATTTTGGGATCAGGTAAATTTTCGCTGGAAATGACGCGGGCGGTGATACAACATGGTGAGGTAGAAATGGTGACTCTTGCCTTGCGCCGGGCTAATGTTGGTGGTCAGGAGAATATCTTGGAGTACATTCCCCAAGGAATAACGCTGTTGCCGAACACTTCTGGTGCTAGAAACGCGGAAGAGGCTGTTCGGATTGCCCGCCTGGCACGGGAAATAGGCTGTGGGGACTTTATCAAATTGGAAGTTATTCACGATTCTAAATATTTGCTGCCAGATAACTACGAAACAGTCAAGGCTACCGAGATTCTGGCTAAAGAAGGCTTCATTGTTATGCCTTACATGTATCCGGACTTGAATGCCGCCCGCGCATTGGTCAATGCCGGGGCGGCTTCCGTCATGCCTTTGGGGGCGCCGATAGGTAGCAACAAAGGACTTTGCACTAAAGAGTTCATCCGGATTCTGGTGGAGGAAATCGAGTTACCAATCATTGTCGATGCGGGAATCGGTCGGCCATCACAAGCGTGTGAAGCGATGGAAATGGGTGTGGATGCGGTGATGTGTAATACGGCTATTGCGACCTCAGGCAATGTAGCCCAAATGGCAAACGCTTTCAAACAGGCCGTTGAGGCAGGACGGACAGCTTATCTAGCCGGCCTGGGGCGCATTTTGACTGGTCAGGCGGAGGCCTCTAGTCCGTTGACTGGATTTTTGGAGGAGTGATGATAATGACAGGTCGGGAAAATCATATGGTGTATATGGAAGGTATGGAAGCCATTGCTTCAGACATGATGGAAAAAGTCACGGCTTTGGTGGAAACATATGATTATCAGCAATATACAGTCGAAGATGTGAAGCGAGCATTACAGAAAGAAAGACTTTCTATTGATGATTATAGAGCGATTCTGTCGCCGGCGGCGACAGAATGCCTGGAGGAAATGGCGACAAAAGCCACTGCAGAGACCCGGAAACACTTTGGTAACTCGATCCAGATGTTTACGCCACTTTATATTGCCAACTATTGTGAAAATCATTGTGTTTACTGTGGTTTTAACTGCCACAATCGCATTAACCGGGCCAAGCTTTCGTTGGAGGAAATCGAAGAAGAGTTAAAAACGATAGCTGCAACAGGACTGCAGGAAATTTTGCTGCTTACTGGCGAATCTCGTCATCAGTCTGGGGTTGAATATATTGGGGAGGCCGTCAAATGTGCGGCGAAATATTTCTCAACAGTAGGGATCGAGATTTACCCCTTAAATAGCGACGAATATACATACCTGCATGAATGTGGGACCGACTTTGTTTGCGTTTATCAGGAGACATATAATCCGGATAAGTATGAGCAGGTGCATTTGCGTGGACCAAAACGAATTTATCCGTATCGCTTTCATGCCCAGGAGCGGGCTCTACTGGGAGGTATGCGAGGTGTAGCTTTTGGTGCCCTGCTGGGATTGGGCGACTTCCGGAAGGATGCCTTTGCCGTTGGGTTGCATGCCTATTTTATTCAGCAGAAATATCCCCATGCGGAAATTTCCTTCTCAACTCCCCGGTTACGGCCTTATATCAACAATGCTAAGAACAACGCCAATGACGTTCATGAACGTCAACTATTGCAGGTCATGCTAGCTTATCGTCTGTTCATGCCTTTTGCGGGAATTACGATTTCCACCCGGGAGCGGGCTGGGTTTCGTGATCATGTCATCGGTATGACAGCTACCAAAATTTCCTCCGGGGTTAGCGTTGGTGTCGGGGGACACAAAGAGGAAGAAAAGGGGGATGAGCAATTTGAGATTGCCGATCCGCGCAGTGTCGAACAAGTTCATCAGATGATTCTCGGTAGAGGACTTCAGCCGGTATATACCGACTATGTGAGAGTGTAGAGCCAGTATGTTGATTTGTGTGACTCACCGCAAGCTTTGCCAAGAGAATTTTCTGCAACGAATTCACCAATTGGCTCAGGCAAGGCCTTATGCGGTGATGCTGCGAGAAAAAGATCTTGATTTGGCGGCATATGAGCGCCTGGCCTGGAAAGTAAAAGAAATTTGTGACCGCTATGGGGTGCTATTGATCCTCCACCAAAACAGTACGGTTGCCGGAAAAATGAAGCTTACCCATCTGCAATTGTCGCTGCCGGCTTTACGGGCCTATCAAAAAGGCGAACATTCTCTGCTTGTTGGCGCATCTGTCCACTCGGTCGCCGAGGCTGAGGAAGCTCAGGCTTTGGGGGCTGCTTACGTTGTTGCCGGACACATTTACGCCACAGACTGCAAAAAAGGGGTTCCACCCAGAGGGTTGTTCTTCTTGCGGCAAGTTTGCCAGGCGGTTTCTCTGCCGGTTTTTGCCATTGGCGGGATTGCAAGGAACAACGTGCAGGAGATATTGGAAAGTGGCGCGAAGGGCTTCTGTGTTATGTCAGAAGCCATGACCTGTCAGGATCCGGCAGCACTGGTACAAGGGTTTGTAAAGGAGAAACTGTTATACCAGCAAGCTTTGGATTAAGCTCTTTCAATTTATAGAAATTCAAAATATATGTCCGCAATGTTGCTGGCCATTTATGATCAAATTGGACGGTAATAGGTAAGCTGCTTTTTCTGTAATAAAAAAGACTTAACTCCAGATTATGGGAGTTAAGTCTTTTTTTAGTCTTTGCGATATACTGCTATTCTATCACTTCTGAGAAATGAATTACAGTAACCATATCATCAATATGGATTTGTCTTTCATAGATATCCTCAAAGATGCGAATAAGTTCTTCGACAGAGTTAATCTCTGGATTTTGATGATTCAATTCAGCTGTTGTCAGATCACTGTACTTTTTTGTGAGTACTTTGTCAATGACGGCTTGAAACAATCTTTTTTTCTGGCCATATCTTTTGCCGAAGGTAACCCAGACAATTGAATTTTCTGGATAAATATTCCTGATATCGCCTGGGCGAATCGTAGTGGTTTTCATGCGTGATAGTAATAATTGTTTGTTATGCTCTGAGATAAAATTAAGTGCAAACATCGTAATCCCTCCATTATTGGTATTTGATAAAGCATAAACGTACAGGGCGGTGTTGCATAAAGCTAGAATTACCTTTTAGATATTGTTTCTGCATGTGTGTACAAAATCCTGCAATGCGTTGCTGGTTAAATAGATAAATCAGTAGTACATTGTATTTTTTGATTTTACAAAAATTGCATTGTTACAAAATATTCATACCAAAAACTGCATAGAATGCAATTTTTGGTATGCGTTCCACCCATAGAAAGCTGGCGAGTGCCCTATTGGTTTCCAACTTTGCTAGGAAAGTACAATTAGATTTGCAAATAGCGTGATGTTGGCACGCTATTTGCATTTATATAGGATAAAGATCTAAAAAGAGGAGGGAGGCAATATGACTAAATTTTATTGCTAAGGTAAGGCACTATAGCAAAATTCGAGGTCATAGGCTAAAAAACGTAAAGCAAGGCGGGATGATAATGCATATTTTACTAGTTGATGATGATGCTGGTTCGCTTCTGGGTATGAAAATAGCTTTAGAAATCCTAGGGCACACCTGCGATACCTATACCGACCCGCTACAAGCTATGAGGGACTGTATTGGCCTAGGTTATATATATAAATATGATGCGGTGATAACAGATATTCACATGCCGGCCATTGACGGTATAAAGTTAGCAGGGTTGCTGCAATTCTTGGTTCCAGAACTAAAGGTGGTTATTATATCAGGTTTTGTTAATGACGCTATTCGACAACATGCAAAGCATCATGGGTTTAGTACATTGCTGCCTAAACCTGTGAGCATTCAAGAATTATCAGCATCATTGCAATAAACTGCTGCTGAGGCTGATCAATTGAGTATAATCAGACAGTAAAATTGAGAGGAGCTAATAAAAAAGATGAAAATTAAAAGTATTCAAACCCGGTTGCTAATTATTTTATTACCACTAATTATAGTAGTGTTAGTGGCATTATCGGGGGTTAGTTATTATCTATCAACACAGTATCTAACTAAAAGCGTTGATGAAACAGCTATTGCCGTGGGAACTGACTATGCTAATCGTGTTCAAGGCGATATAGAAGTCATGCAGGCCCATCTTGAGGATTTGGCTAGTATTCAGCGCATCAGAGCAGGTGCTGATAAGACACAGATTGTCACTGCTATGGCGGAGGCTCAGCAACGGCTTGGCAAATTTGATGCCATAGTTTTTGTCAGCCCTGACGGAGCCGGCATTACCAACATGGGAACATCGGCGGCGTACGGAGACCGTGATTATTTTAAGAAAGTCATTGCTTCCAAGAAGCCTGTTGTTTCCGATCCGCTGGTTTCTAAGTCGACAGGAAAATTGGCGGTTGTATTGGCCGTACCTGTCATGAACAATGGGCAGTTAACAGGAGCACTAGTAGGAACGTTTTCTGTAGAAAGATTAGATAAAATGATTAGTGAACTAAAATTTTTAGATACCGGTTATGGCCATATTTCTGATGACTCCGGTAACCTTATAGCTCATGCCCGACATCCTGAATTTGTAAATAAGCTGAACCTGGGCGAGAAAAAAGTAAATTCTGAGCTTACTAAGCAGCCTGCCGAGCTGGATGAGCGTTTGATCAATTTGTTTAAGACGGCGGCGCAAGCGGGAAAACAGTCGCGTGATGTATATACCGCGATTGATGGTGTGACGAATGTTGCTGTAGCTACACCAATCAACCTGCCAGGTAACCGCTGGGTCATGATGGTCGAGGCGCCAGAAGCCGAGGCTACTAGAGTACTGGGCAACTTGGCGCGAACCATGCTGGGTATTGCGGTAATCTGTTTATTGCTTGCTACTGGGGCCATTGTAGTTATTGCTAAAAGAGTCGCCAAACCAATCTCGCAATTGCGTGATGAATGCATGCTATTGGCCCAAGGTGATTTACGGGAAGGTGAAGCGCGCAGTTTTTCTGAAGATGAAATTGGTCAACTGGGATCAGGTTTCCAGGAAATGAGACGAAATTTGCGGGAGCTTACTTCCAAAATGCTTTTTCAATCTGAGCAAGTAGCGGCTTCAAGTGAAGAACTGACTGCTAGTGCCGAACAGTCAGCTCAGGCAGCCAACCAGGTGGCGATATCCATTACGGAGGTGGCCCAGGGTACAAATAATCAAATCCAGGCTGTGGAGCAAACCATGGCGGTAGTTGAACAAATATCGGCAGCTATCGAACAGACCGCAGCCACATCCAATGAAGTTGCCGCTATGGCTGTTGAAACAACAGAGGCAGTGAAGGGTGGGCAACAAGCAGTAAATAAAGCTGTTTTGCAGATGGGCAATGTGGGTAAGGGATCGGCTGCGCTCCAGGTAACCGTGGACAAGCTGGCCGATAGCTCGAAACAAATTGGACAAATTGTTAGTGTTATCAGTGGTATTGCTGCCCAGACCAACCTGTTAGCGCTTAATGCCGCTATTGAGGCGGCCCGTGCTGGCGAGGCGGGGCGGGGGTTTGCCGTAGTTGCCGACGAAGTCAGGAAACTGGCCGAACAATCGGCAACAGCCGCTAAAGAAATTACCGATTTGGTTACCGATAATACTAACAACATTGATAGTGCAGTTACTGTCATGAATTCCAGCACAGAGAATATTAAGGTAGGGATCGAAGTAGTAACAGGTGCGGGACAGGCATTTGAAGATATTGCCCAGCAAATTCATGTGATGGCCGAGCAGGTAAAAGAAATTTCGGCAGCTACGCAGGAAGTCGCTGTTGGCAGTCAGCGTATTGTGGAAGCTATGAAAAATATTGAAGAAACGTCTAAAGATTCAGCCGCTCAGGCGGAGACTGTATCTGCGGCAACTGAGGAACAATCAGCTTCCATGGAAGAGATTGCCTCTTCCAGCCAGGGAATGGCTAGGTTGGCGGCAGATATGCAGCAAGCTGTGAGTGCCTTCAAAATCTAAGCTATATAATATGTTAAAGAATTTTGCAGGTAAGTGGATAAGTTGAGAATCTCATCAAAACACGTAAATGAGTTTGTTGAGAGAAGTTGGCCGCAGTCCTTAGACATGAGGGCTGCGGTTTTATGTGACGGCAGTAGTGATTACTAGAATTAATAAAACCTAAAAATTCGCGCTGGAACGGGTTTTAGGTCTAAAAGTAGGTTGTTTTTAAAGAATATTCGACAAATGCGTGGTTTTTTGCTATTATTAATGTCATAGAAAAAAATAGGATGCAGAAAATAGTAATTGCTGAAAGTTATGCTCCTAAATAAGGAGCTGGAACGCTACCTCCACTACATTCTGCTGCTTTGTCTTTATAAATCCGTTAGTCGGATTATGAGTGGCAGGGCGGCTTATTTGCGGTTGGTGTTTTTGTAGCATGTATATCATCAAGAGACTACCCCCGTTTTAGAATATCATATAGAAATAGGAGCCTTACAAAATGGAAATATCCACACCCTATTACCTTATCGATGAGAAAAAGTTGTTACGCAACCTAAAGATCATTGAGCAGGTGCGTCAGCTTTCGGGAGCTAAGTCGGTACTAGCATTAAAGTGCTTTTCCACTTGGAGTGTATTTGACTTGATGTGTCAATATATGGATGGCACTACATCAAGCTCGCTGTTTGAAGCACGATTGGGATTTGAAAAATTTGGAAAAGAAACCCATGCGTATTGTGTGGGCTATTCGGCAGAGGATATTCAGGCTGTCACCAAATTTGCCGACAAAATTATTTTTAACTCGGTTTCCCAATTGGATAGATTTTACGACAGTGTTAAGTCTGTCAAACTTGGTTTGCGGGTGAATCCGGGAATCAGCTACTCACATTTTGATCTAGCTGATCCAGCGCGTAAGTATTCGCGGTTAGGCGTAGTGGACAAGGCTGAGTTGGCCAAACAATTACCACGCTTGAGCGGGTTGCTATTTCATTATAATTGTGAAAATGATGACTTGGATACGTTTTGCCAGCAACTGGATACAATTGGTGAATGCTATGGGGATATGCTCAAACAGTTGCAATGGGTAAGTCTTGGTGGTGGTTTATATTTTACCAAAGAAGGCTATCCAGTTGAGAAGTTTAGTAAAAAATTGGCAGAATTTGCGCGCCAATTTGATGTTCAGATATATTTGGAACCAGGGGAAAGCGCTATTACCGGCTGTGCCGAATTGATTACCAGCGTCGTTGACGTGGTGCATAATGATATTGATATTGCCATTGTTGATGCTTCGGTAGAGGGGCATATGCTGGATTTATTGATATATCGGTTATCAGCCAAAATTGATTCAGGTGTTGCGGGGAATCATCACTATATGGTTGCTGGGCGGTCTTGTCTGGCCGGCGATGTATTTGGTACCTTCCAATTTGATAGTAAGTTGGAAATCGGCAGCGAAATCAGGTTTGCCGATGCCGCTGGCTATACCATGGTAAAAAAGAATTGGTTTAATGGGCTGCAGATGCCAGCAATTGCTGTGCGCAAGCTGGATGGTACTGTAGAGGTTATTCGCGAATTTAGCTATACAGATTTTCTAAATAGCGTGTCTTAATTCAAATTTACGAGTAGAGGAGAAAGAAATGAGAAAAAACGTTCTAATTGTCGGTGCTGGTGGCGTGGGTCATGTAGTTGCCCATAAATGTGCGATGAACAATGATGTATTGGGTGATATTTGCATCGCTTCGCGTACCCAGCAAAAATGTGAGGCTATTATTGAAAGCGTATTACGTAAAAAGCATTTGAAGGATACAACGAAAAAGTTGTACTCACGTTCGGTGGACGCGATGGATACGCCGGCCCTCATTGAATTAATTAAAGATACTCAGTCGGAAATTGTTATTAATGTCGGTCAGGCTTATGTCAACATGTCAGTTTTGGAGGCGTGCATCGAAACTGGCGTTGCATATATGGATACCGCTATTCATGAAGATCCTGCCAAGGTTTGTGAAAATCCGCCTTGGTATGGGAATTATGAATGGAAACGTAAGGACCGGTGTACGGAAAACGGCATTACTGCAATTTTAGGTATTGGCTTTGATCCTGGAGTTGTTAATGCCTGGTGTGCGTTGGCTCAAAAGGACTATTTTGATACCATTAATACCATTGATATTCTGGATGTAAATGCGGGCAGCCATGGTAAGTTTTTTGCCACCAACTTTGATCCGGAGATCAACTTCCGGGAATTTAGAAAAGTATGGACTTGGATTGATCGCAAGTGGGTGTTGCAAAAGGTGCATTCGATAAAAGTGGATTATGATTTTCCTGTTGTGGGAAGTTGCCCGGTGTATCTGACAGGCCATGATGAAATCCATTCTCTTTCTAAGAATATTGATGCTGATTCCATTCGCTTTTGGATGGGTTTTGGTGAGCATTATTTGAATGTGTTTTCGGTTTTAACCAATCTTGGTTTGACCTCGGAAAAACCGCTCAAGATAGCTGAAGGTATGGAGATTGCACCGCTTAAAGTATTGAAAGCTCTGTTGCCTGACCCAGCCTCCCTGGCTCCTACCTATGTTGGTAAAACCTGTATTGGTAATTTTATTAAGGGAACCAAAGACAATAAACCACGCGAAATCTTTATCTACAACATTTGCGATCATGCTGAGTGCTATCAGGAAGTGGAATCGCAGGCTATCAGCTATACAGCAGGAGTTCCCCCTGTGGCGGCAGCTATCTTGATTGCTCGTGGCGACTGGGATGTAAAGCAGATGGTGAATGTAGAAGAACTGGACCCCAAACCATTTATCGAGCTGCTGGATAAGATGGGCTTGCCGACAGAAGTTATTGATAAGCCAGCAATCTTTGAGTCACCGATTATTGAAGCCTTAGAATCTGTTTGATAATAAGCGAAAACCTCCTGTGGATACCTAGTGGGTATGCCAGGAGGTTTTTTTAGATAAATGGAGACTTAATTCAGACGGCGTTTTGACGCAGCCTGAATTCTAGTCGAAATTATCCAGGGACTTAACCGCTCTTTTACTCACCGCTTGTAGAAGCGGGAGTATTAGAGCGGGTTAGTCATCGGATAAATCGAACCTGTTTTTGTAATAGCTTCTCAAATTCAGCAGGAGGCAAGGGCCGGGAAAAAATATATCCCTGTATTTGATCGCAATTATGTTTTTGTAAAAACTCCAATTGTTCCTGATTTTCGACACCCTCGGCTACAATCATCATGTGTAGGCTTTTGGCCATGCTGATAATTGCGTGGGCAATGTTGGCGTCTTTTGAATGCTGGCCAATTTCATCCACGAAGGATTTATCTATTTTTAAACAGTCAATATCAAAGCGTTTCAAATAGCCTAAGGAAGAATAGCCTGTTCCAAAATCATCAATTGATATGTGGATGCCCAGACTTTTTATATCCGCAAATGTCTTTAGTGTTGATGCCGCTTTGTTCATAAAGGCTCCTTCGGTAATCTCAAGTTCTAACCAACAAGCGGCAAGTTCTGTTTCTTCAAGGTTCTTTTGGATTTGAAGCAGTAAATCTTTCTGGTTAAATTGGTTGGGAGAGAGGTTGACGGAAACCCGTAATGGTGGATAACCGTCTAATTGCCACTGTTTGTTTTGCCTGCACGCAGTCCGCAAGACCCACTCTCCTAACGGAAGAATAAGTCCGGTTTCTTCAGCAATTGGAATAAATTCAGCAGGCGAAATGAAACCGCCGTTATAGGGGAGCCGCAGCAGTGCCTCCATTCCCACCATTTGACCAGAACGAATGTCAACTCGTGGCTGATAATAAACTTGAAAGCCTTCTTTTTCGATGGTTTGATGAATAATGTTTTCAAGTTCCATTCGACGAAGAATTTTCTGCTGCATTTGATTTGTGTAGTATTGAAAACTATTATTGCCGCGTTGTTTGGCATCATACATAGCCGTGTCGGCGGCACGTAAAATGGAATCTATATCTTTTCCATCTTGTGGATATAGACTAATTCCGATGCTGCAGGTAATATAAAAGGAGTTACCTTTGACGGAAAAGGGCTGCTCAAACACACCGATGACTTGCTCCGCAAGCGTAGAAACCTGCCGTTCATTGATGAAATTATGACATAACAGGATAAATTCATCTCCACCTAAGCGGGCTAAGGTGTCTATGTCAGGCAAACACGCAGTCATCCGTTCGGCAACGGCAGTTAATAGTTGGTCACCGACATGATGTCCCAAGGTATCATTGATATATTGAAAACGATCCAAATCAATAAATAAGAGTGCTAGGTGCGATGGTGTTTTTTCTGAAAAGAGTTTATTTAGCCGTTCTATAAAATACCGGCGGTTAGGCAAGCCAGTTAGCGCATCCTGATAGGCAACTTCCAAAAGCTCCTCATTTACGGTAATAATTTCCTGTACATAAGCTTTTAAGGTGTTGGACATGTGGTAAAAACTACGGGATAGCCGACCTAGTTCATCTGTGGTATCTATTGGGACATAGTCACTTAACGCATTCACATTTCCTGAGGCAACCTGCTCAACCTGACGTACTATCTCATTAATCGGGTGTGTAATCATTTTCGTAAACCGTATTCCTCCAAGAATGGCTATAAGACCAAAAACAATGGAAAGAAGTAAAATGCCAGTAGAAAATCGGTTTGCTAATTGTTGTCCATCTTTGTTTTGTTTGTCGGCCGATAACTGGTTTTGGGTCATCATTTGCCAGAGAGCACGATCTATGTGTTCAGAATAGCCTTTGACGTTTTCTTCGTAATAGTTGGCGGCCATAGTAAAATCCCCGGCATCGATCAGTCGCAGGACAGCACTCAGGCCATTTTGATAAATATTGCTTTGTGTCAATAGTTGATCAATGGAAGCCTGCTCTTGTGCATCTGGGGAATTATCATGTAATCCCACAAGCAGCCGGTCAAATTCTTCTAGGTTTTGTATAACGGCAGCTTTACTATAGCTGCGTTCTATGCTATCAGCCTTATTTGTAATGAGATGCAGCATAGTTAACTCTATATTTTTGCTGAGAACTCGGGCGTGTCCCAGCATTTCCAAGGAAACGACCCGTTTATTATACATACTCTCCATATTGAGAGAGAGTTCTTTAATAGCGGCAAATCCGGAAAAACCTACTATGCCAAGGAAAAAAGACATAACAAGAATGACAAAAAATATTTTATAGGACATTCGAATATCTAAGTATCTCATAAGCGTCAAATCCTTCTATATACAATGTGTTAAAGGTTTTTGCAGGTAGGTGGTGTGTTGGCAATGCATATCACCTACCTGCAAACTTCTTTACTGCTGTGAATAGTTATATTTAAAAAATCAAAGGAGGAATCGCCCTTGCGATTCCTCTCTGAGCCCAAACTTTTGCATTATCTTAATCGCTGAGTCAAGCCTCCCGCCTCTACAGGCGGCGTCAGTTCAGGTGGAGTAGACTCTCCACCTGAACTCCCGATGTTTCAGCTCTGCTGAAACGAGTTCACTAGTCGTTGTCGTCGCCACCAAGGAAGCTTCCCAGACCACCAAGCACAGTTCCACCTAAAACTGTCTTGCCGAGCACGCTGCCCTCTTCTTTTGCCCCGCCTTGGTTTGGCGCCGCAGCCAGCATTCGGCCAGCTAAGCGGGAGAAGGGCAATGATTGTAGCCAGATCTTTCCTGGGCCACTCAAGACTGCAAAGAATAGGCCCTCACCGCCAAATAGAGCGGTTTTAACATTGCCGGCTCGTTGTATTTCAAATTGGACACTAGGTTCAAATGCCACCACACAGCCAGTGTCAACATGCAGGACCTCACCAGGCTGGAGCTGTCGTTCCACAATGGTTCCGCCAGCATGCATAAAGGCTAAACCATCGCCTTCGAGTTTTTGCATAATAAAGCCCTCGCCGCCAAACAGGCCTGTCATAATTTTGCGTTGCAGGTAAATGCCAACAGAGACGCCTTTGGCTGCACATAAAAAGCTGTCTTTTTGACAGATAATTGTGCCGCCGATTTGTGGCAGGTGAATAGGAATTATATTCCCAGGATAAGGTGCCCCAAAGGCAGCCTTTGCTTTGCTGGGGCCGTTATTGGTAAATACTGTCATAAACAAGCTTTCGCCGGTAATCAGGCGCTTACCGGCACCGACTAGTTTGTCGAAGAAACCGCCCTGTCTGCTTTTGCTTGAACCATCACCAAATATGGTATCCATATCGACGATGCTATCTTTGTACATCATGGCTCCCGCTTCGGCAATTACACTCTCACCAGGATCAAGTTCTACTTCGACAAACTGCATTTCTGTGCCAAAAATTTTGTATTCAATCACATCAGAATTTCCACTCATCGTACTATCACCTCACTTTCTTTGTAAAAAAATAACACTATAATTTTGAAAATTAATGTACTATTCCTTAACCAGATAAAAAAATCCTGCCACTTTGTTAAGTCGGCAGGTTTTTTTCTAATTCTCAAAGGCTAATTGCGCCTCTTTTCGGTAGACCATTCCTTGAAACACTGCTATCAGCGTGTGGTTCTCATCATAAATATTTACAAGATAATGACCTAATTTATGATTTAGTGAGGTTTCTCGAGCTTCGGCAAATAAGGCCCCGGCACTGACGGCCTTCATGTACGAGATATTGCCGTTCACCCCCATTGCAATACGACCATGAGAATTCGAAGCTACGGCAAGGGCAAAATCGGCTAGAGTAAAAATAGCACCGCCATGTACTGTTTTGACACCATTCAAGTGGTAGTCCTGTATTGCCATTTTTACCCGGGCATAGCCTTTATCAGCTTCCAATAACTCAAGACCCGTATGCTTGGCAAATTGATCGTTAGTAGAAAAAAACTGTTTGATTTTTTCCATTGCAGATACCTCCGGCAATAATTATTATTTTAATTGTAAAGTATCCAGCAACTAGACAGTCAATAATTTTTTACTACAGGGATTTTTCTTTGAGCGGCAGTCCCGAAAATTTCAGATAAGTAATGGTGTTTAGTTGTTCAAATTGCTCAATGGAGTAATAGCGGTATTTACTGCTCTCATCGACCTTAGTAGGTTTAAATAAACCAATATCATCATAATACCGCAGGGTTTTAACTGGTACATTATGCAATTTAGACATTTCACCAATACTAAAGCGATTTTTCATAGTAAATACTCAACCTTCAAGCCAGTTTAGCCTTACATAAAAGTAACATAACTACACTTATGGCAAGTTATGGGTACTTCTATATGGCAAAGGCTATGTCCTGCTGGGTGAGGCTGATAGGTATGCAAAATTAGAGGATTCATAGCTTGATGAAAAATGGTAAAGATAAGAAAGAATATTCATGAAAGAAAATATATGGAGGTAAAAAGGAGACAAGAACCATGAGACCAGAATTACAAAACGTTCCAAACCGGTGGCTGATAGCCATTATGGGAACTTTGTTGCAGCTTGCATTAGGAACCGTTTATGCCTGGAGCTTTTTTCAACAACCGATTATGGCAGCCAACAACTGGACTAACTCGGAGGCCGCATGGGCATTCAGCCTGGCTATTTTCTTTCTTGGACTGGCGGCTGCCTGGGGCGGTGTCAATCTTCCCCAATTTGGCCCGCGAAAACTTGCAATGAGTGGCGGCACTCTGTTTAGTCTCGGTTATTTTATTGCTGCGTATGCCCTGTCTATCAAAAGTCTCATGCTCCTTTATGTCGGGTATGGTGTTATCGGTGGCATTGGATTGGGTCTTGGCTATGTAACGCCTGTGGCAACTGTCGCCAAATGGTTTCCAGACAAGAAAGGGTTTATCACCGGAATGGTTGTTATGGGGTTTGGGTTTGGCGCACTTATGATGGCCAAGTTCCTGGCTCCTACCTTCATGGTCATAACCAGCGGAAATCTTGTGTTGGTATTTTCTTATGTTGGCGTCGTTATGATTATTATCACTTTGCCGGCAGGCTATTGTCTTGTTAATCCGCCCCCAAACTTTGTGCCAAATGGGTATAATCCACCTACGGTTTTGGCTGGAGCGCAAGCTTCCCAGGATATGATTACTGCTAAGCAATGTATTTTCTCTAGCAAATTTCTGATGATATGGACAGTATTCTTTTTTAATATTATTGCTGGCATCATGTTCATTGGTTTCCAATCGCCCCTGTTGCAGGACCTTATGAAGAAAACGATAGATCCGACTACGCTGACTAATCCCCAAGTGGTTGCTGAACTAGCTGCTGCGGGTGCAACTTTAATTGCCATTAGTTCTATTTTTAATGGTGTAGGGCGTTTCTTTTGGGGGTGGCTGTCTGATAAAATCGGCCGGGTTCAAACCTTTCGCCTTATCCTGGGTACTCAATTTGTGGTTTTCCTTGCCCTATTGTTTGTTAGCAAGCCAATGATCTTTAGCATGTTTGTCTGTTATATCTTGCTTTGTTACGGCGGTGGTTTTGGCTCCATGCCTTCGTTTATCCTTGATGTCTTTGGGCAGAAACTAATGCCGATTGTATACGGCGCCATCCTCACAGCATGGGGGTGCGGCGGAATCGTAGGTCCTCAGATAGTAGCTTTCCTTAAGGATAATTTTGCTAGTGAGGCTGCGCGGTATACCTTCATGTCGGCCGCGGCACTCTTATTTCTGGGCTTGCTTATTACGTTTGTCTTAAATAATAAAAAATTCACGCTTTTATACCCAGTCTCCCAAAAATAATGGTATAGGGGGATTGACGATCACAGAAAAGTTTGTTAAAATATGAACATAGTTAAATATTGGATTTGTACTACTGACGGTTAAGTGGAGTTCACCACGCGAAGTACAAGTTCTTGAGAAATGTCGACCGTCTGGGCAGCAATACACATAATTGTGTAAATGTATGCTCAGACGGTCTTTTATTATCCCATAAGGCAAGATAAGGGCAACATCGCCGTTCGCTTTCGCCAGAGGCTCGGCGGAAGTTGTGTTTTCTTTATGCTGCAAACAATCTTGTGATTTTTATAGTTATGTTCTGCAACACTAAATGTAAGCTGGATAAAGTCGTGATAAAGGAAGAATTAACAGAATTATCATTAATTAAAATTATCAGGTTAATTTAAATATTGAGTCAGTTGTTAATAGCTCTATAAAGACAACTGTCAAGATAGAGGGCTCAATGGTTGAATGCTTTTGAGGGGCCTGTTATTAAAAACAGGAGGTGTTGTAAAAAAGTTTGTTGGCAGCAATGGAATTATGCTTACGAAATTAAATGAAAAGCAAAAAAAGGGGGATTTATTATTATGGCATGGGATCCTACAGTAATGAAAGACTGGCAAATAGCCGAAGCAGCAGAGGGGAATATCCCTTCTACCGAGAAGTATCAGGAAATAATGGGACTGCAAAAAGACGAAATCATTCCTTACGGCAAAACTCCGAAAATTGATTTCTTAAAGGTGATTGATCGTCTGAAGAATAAACCAGATGGTAAATATATTGAGGTAACTGCCATTACTCCTACCCCGCTTGGTGAAGGTAAATCCACTACATCAATTGGTATTATGGAAGGCCTTGGCAAACGTGGCATGAATGTCGGTGGCGCGTTACGTCAACCTTCTGGTGGCCCGACTATGAACGTTAAAGGTACTGCTGCTGGCGGCGGTAATGCTTTATTAATTCCAATGACTGAATTTTCGCTTGGTTTAACTGGCGATATCAATGATATTATGAATGCCCATAACCTGGGTATGGTTGCCATGAACGCTAGAATGCAACACGAAGCCAATTACACTGATGCCGAGTTGGCTAAAAGAGGCCTAAAAAGACTTGATATTGATCCGAAAAACATTGAAATGGGCTGGGTCATTGACTTTGCTGCTCAAGGTCTTCGTAACATCATTATGGGCCTTGGTGGTAAAAAAGATGGTTTCATGATGCATTCTAAATTCGGGATCGCTGTTGGTTCTGAGTTAATGGCAATCTTGGCAGTAGCTAAAGATTTGACTGATATGCGGGAACGTTTCAAGCACATTGTAGTTGGTTATAACAAACAAGGTAACCCAGTTACTACTGGCGATCTTGAAGTTGACGGCGCTATGACTGCCTGGATGCGTAATACCATCAACCCGACACTTTGCTCTACTGTGGAAGGTCAGCCTTGTTTTGTTCATGCTGGTCCGTTTGCTAACATTGCTATTGGTCAATCCTCAATCATTGCTGACCGTATTGGTCTTAAATGCTTTGATTATCATATTACTGAGTCTGGCTTTGCTGCCGATATCGGATTCGAAAAATTCTGGAACGTTAAATGCCGCTTGAGCGGACTTACTCCAAACGTTTCTATCCTGGTAGCAACTGTTCGCGCGCTCAAAATGCATGGTGGCGGACCTACCGTTATTCCAGGTCGTCCGTTGCCTGACGAATATACTAAAGAAAACCTGGGTCTACTCGAAAAGGGTTGCGAAAACATGGTACATCTGATCAACATGATCAAAAAATCTGGAATCAAACCGGTTGTTTGTATCAATGCTTTCTACACTGATACCCCGGCTGAACATGCTTTGGTTAAGAGAATTGCTGAACAGGCTGGCGCGCGCGCTGCTGTTTCCCAACATTGGATGAGTGGTGGCGAAGGCGCTCTTGATCTAGCTGACGCAGTTATGGATGCTTGTAAAGAAAAAGTTGATTTCAAATTCTTGTATCCGCTGGAAATGCCACTTCGTCAACGTGTTGAGAAGATTGCCACAGAAGTATATGGCGCTGATGGCGTTGATTGGGCTCCATTGGCTGAAGAAAAAGCTCAGAAATTCGAGTCTGATCCTAAGTATGCCGATTACTGCACCATGATGGTTAAAAGCCACCTGTCCTTGTCGCATGAACCTACCTGGAAGGGTGTACCAAAAGGCTGGAGATTGCCGATCCGCGACATCTTGGTCTATGGTGGTGCCAAATTCCTCTGTCCGATGGCTGGTGCAATCAGCTTGATGCCAGGGACTAGCTCTGACCCTGCTTATCGTCGCATTGATGTTGATGTTAAGACTGGTAAAGTTAGCGGTTTGTTTTAAACCACTCACATAAAGAGAAACGGCTTGCGCTGCGTTTTTGGTGACAGCGCAAGCCAATATTAATCTTGATTTTAAGAAAGTTAAGCTATCTGTTAGCATGAAAAAGCGCGACTTGAAGTCCTGAAAATGGAAGTGCTTCACTGGTATTGGTCGTACCAGTGAAGCATAGACAGTCGCAATAGCCCACCACAGGGTTTATTTGATATGCCTAAAGCTTACTATAACATCATTTGATTCAAGTTTCAATAATATTGAGGGGGTATTACTATGGGTCTTGTTAATTCACCTGCTCAAATGGTTAGTTTAGCCTACAATGCTGGTAAAGCAAAAGGGGAGTTACCGCTAGGGCAGTTGTTCTTGCGTGGTATCATGGGTGGCGTATATATCGCAGTTGGAGCTGCTTTTTGCACTGTTGCTATGACTGGTATTGCACCTTTGTTGGGTGCCGGATTTGCCAAATTGATTGGTGGTGCCGTATTCCCTATTGGTCTGATCGCCATTATTCTTACTGGTATGGAGTTGTTCACCGGCGATGCCATGTTATTGCCGATGGCTGTCTGGGCAGGCAAGAGTACCTATGGGAAACTCGTTAAGAACTGGTCGGTTGTATATCTTGGTAATTTTGTCGGTTCGCTGGCTTTTGCCGCTGTTGTTATTATGGGGCCGTTCACGCAAGGAAATCTCGCGGCGTCTGAACCAAACGCCTTTGGCCTCATGGCCGTCACTGTTAGCATCGGTAAGATTCTGACTTATAAAGCGGCAGGAGACATGGGGCTGCTGTCCTTGTTCTTTTCCGGAATCGGTTGTAACTTTATTGTCTGCCTAGCCGTTCTGTTGGCTATGACCGCCCAGGATGCCATCGGTAAGATTTTGGCCATTTGGTTCCCGATTATGTCCTTCGTCGTTATTGGCTTTGAGCACTGTGTTGCAAACATGTATTTTCTGCCTGCAGGTAAATGGCTTGTAGATATGTTCCCGAATCTGATTACCAAAGTCGGAGCTGATGGCAAAGCCTGGAATACTTTGCTCCAGGCTAACGGCGGTATTTCCTGGTATGATATGCTGGTGTGGAATATTATCCCGGTTACGCTAGGTAACATCGTGGGCGCTGTTATCGTCATCGGCGCTACCTATCATTACTGCTTTAAAGGTGATACCTGTGGCTGTGAAGTTATGGCTCATGATTCTAAAGGGGTATCGGTAGTGACTGCTAAGTAGAATTTGATGAAACCGAAAAGTGTGGATAAAGCTAAAACAGAGGCATTGACTAACCCTTACTTTGCGGGGTTAGTCAATGCCTCTGGATTTATTGGCAGGTACGTGGTTGCAATTATTTAAGAACCATCATCTCAGTAGCCTTTACCAAAGCCGTAACCTTGTCTCCAGGAGCTAGGTTTAAGTCTTCAACAGAATCTACAGTAATGGCAGCTACCAGTTCGGTACCCTTAAAATCCATAATGACTTTAGCCATAACAGTCCCTTTAATAACTTCTTTTACAGTGGCTTCCAATTTGTTTCTTCCGCTAATTTTCATTGTAATCAACACTCCTTATTTTTTACTATCTTATAAATAGTATAACATAGTATTTGACAAAAAACAATAAAATAACCCATTTAATCCTGAATTTAACCATATTTAATCAAATTAATAATATAAATCAATATATTGCATGATATCACTAATTTAAGACGATTATCACTAACATTTACCCATTGGAATAATGGTTATGTTGGTAAGTGTTCGTTGGTTTTCTAGATTGGTGGTAACACCTCTCCTGCAGGACATGGCGGGACTAACTGTTTTCAACATAAGCTAACACAAAGCACAATCGAGTTACGCAAATGAAATAAAAAGAGGACTATCGTAAGCACGATAGTCCTCTTTTTATTTATTGAATTCGTAATTAATGCTGGTTCATAGTTCGACAACACGTCCGATATCTTTATGTACTGTGGCATTTCTTGCTGCTGTTTCTGCTGCATAGTCCGAATCTGCAGCGCTGACCATCTGATGAATGGTCAGGGCAATGTTAGTATTAGGCAAAAACACTAGATGCTTATTATAATAGCGAATTGGTTTGATCATCTTATAAAAGCAATCGTGGCTAAATTTGCAGCGAACATTGGCAAAAATAATATCGGCATGGATAACCAATGCTTCGTCAAAGTTGCTTGTGTCACCAAAAAGATATACAAAGTGGGGGAGTTTGCTCTTTAACTTGGCTTGCCAGTTTTCAGAACCGCCGATAACCAAGGCATGAATCGTGCTTAGTCTTTTTAAAGCTGTTTCTAAATTATAATGTTTATTGGATATTGCTGCTTTAAAGATAGTATCAGAGTGGATCGTTTTTATGTCTGCGATTTTTCGGGGGTGATCTTCGATCTGTGCAAGTTTAGCTTTAAGTAATTGATTTTCCTTGGTCAATGAATTTAGCACGAATTTTTGTTTAAGAACCAGATTGTTAATCTCTTCTTCCTTTAGGGCTAGTAAATTAGTTTTTGCAGTCAAATCCGCGCTCATTCTTCGAACCTCTGTTTCACGAGTCTGAAGCTGCTTTTGAAGATTATTCATTTCGGCATAGGGAAACGGGGTATTGTGTTCAAAATAATACTTTTTCGTTTTCTTATACTCTCTTATGAACTCAAGTACATTTAAGCCAAACATTACAAATTCAGCACAATCTAATTCCATCTCTTCTTTGCTTTGCTTATGTTTAGAGCGAAATAACTCTGCAGTCATCTTAACAATATAAAGGCGGCAAAGAAGTTCTACATCTCGCTCCTTAACCTGTGTCAAGAGTTTTGGGGAAAACAATGATATTCCTGCTATTGACGACAGATATGCGCTGCAGTGGGCCAAGCCCTCCCAGCAGTGGTCGCCGTTCCAGGGATCGCGATAATTATGAAAGACTTTTTGATATATCAAATTTTTAAGATAGCGGGCCACTTTTTTTACTGATGCTTTATTCAGTCTGCCTCGTAAGTGTTGAATTTCGCTAGTACCATCAAGTTTGCTGGCAAGTGTTTGGATAATAGATAAAGTCTCAGGAGTTGATACAATTGCCTTTTTTCCTAGAGCACATGTCATAAACATTGCGAATTTTAAGGAGGCCTGCGGTGGTAAGTCGATGGCTGGATACAACGCAATGAAAGTCTGGAGATATTGTGTTGCGGCGCCTGTAAGAAGATTATGGT
>Ga0316604_10001111_pt1 | contig 25660 bp, 18 predicted proteins | sample OWC_soil_day20_C_FD_207650 | JGI IMG/M metagenome (GOLD analysis project Ga0316604, IMG submission 207650) | Wetland soil microbial communities from Old Woman Creek delta, Ohio, United States - OWC_soil_day20_CT | ecosystem: Environmental > Terrestrial > Soil > Wetlands | place: USA: Ohio...
AGGCCAGAATATCCTTACCAGCAATAATGGGGGGGATAACTTTTTCCTGTACAGGCGTTGCTGTGGTATAACCCATTGCGTCAATCCCGTCTAGTACCCTGTCATCCAGGTCAAATTCATCAAAATACAAAGCGTGTACTGTTTAAAATCATTAAATATTAACTAAAGATAACAAAAAACGGCCACCTTAGGTGCGATACAAATAATAACCTCCAAATACTGCCCATCCCGGTATGTTCTTTGCGGGAAATTAGGCTTTTCATTACAAAATACGTGACCATGCTTGAAGATTTACAGAAGAACCTAAACATGCCGCCATTTTTATGGAATATTTTGCTAGGGGCCTCGGCACTTATTACTGGATTGATAATCAAATACTTAATAGCATTTATTCTACGTCTTACTACGAAGAATAATACCAGTTATTCCCTGATCAGATCCATATTGAAGCACCTGGGCCTGGCTGTCAATTATCTACTTCCATTATTGGTTTTCAATATAGTGCTTCCATTCATGGAACTTTCCCGGAAGCCTATGAATATTCTCTCTAAAACCGCTGAAATTGGCCTTATCCTATCCTTTGGCTTTGCCCTCGCAGGCCTTGTTAAGGTCTTTGAAGACTATATGTACCACTCCTACGACCTGAGCAAGGAAGATAACCTCAGGGAACGTAAATTGAGGACCCAGTTACAGTTCGTGCGTAAGTTCGCTGTCAGCACAATACTGGTTCTCACTCTCTGCGCCGTTCTACTCAGTTTTGATAGTCTCCGCAAGATCGGTGCCGGCTTACTGACCGGTGTGGGTGTCAGTGGTATTATTATCGGTTTTGCCGCTCAGCGGTCACTGTCCAATTTTCTCGCCGGTATGCAGATCGCCTTTACCCAACCTATCCGTATAGACGATGTGCTCGTCGTAGAAGGTGAATGGGGCAGGGTAGAAGAGATCACCCTTACCTATGTGGTACTCGGTATCTGGGATCAGCGTAAATTAATCCTGCCTATCAATTATTTTATTGAAAAGCCGTTTCAGAACTGGACCCGTACCGGCTCTGCTATTTTGGGTACAGCGTTTTTATACCTGGATCATACTGCGCCTTTCGACGCCATGCGCGAGGAATTGGATCGCATACTCAAAACCCATCCGCTGTGGGATAGAAGAGTGAAAGCTGTACAGGTGACTGATATTAGAGAACGTGTGGTGGAGGTCCGCTTCCTGGTGAGTGCTAACAGTTCAGGGAAGGCTTTTGATCTCCGTTGTGATGTCAGGGAAAAGATGCTGGTTTTTTTAAGGGACAATCATCCTTATTGTTTGCCTAAGACACGTGCAGTGCTGGAAGAAAGCGCAAATAAAACCAATGATCCTAACCAGGCAAATGGTGCTGGCATCAATCCATTCAACCTGCCTTCACAGGCTTAAACTATACCTGTCATGGGGCATCAATCCATCCGATTCATGCCTCATGCTAAATCTCCATCCAACTAAATCCATCAGATGTTCATGCCTCATTGCTGAATCTCCATCTCACATCCAACTAAATCCATCAGAAGCCTCATGCCTCATTGCCGAATCTCCATCTCCATCCAACTAAATCCATCAGATGTTCATGCCTCATTGCTGAATCTCCATCTCACATCCAACTAAATCCATCAGAAGCCTCATGCCTCATTTTCAATCTCCATCTCACATCCATCCCTCAATACTTATCATCATTCACCTCAATCCAATTCCCCTCCGGATCTTTAAAATAAACCTGCTGCACCCCATCCACTCTCTTATTCGCCACATCCTTCACCCCCTGCCAACTCTCAAATGGCACCTTATTCGCATGTAGTCTATCAATAAACGCTGCCATAGAAGGCACACTAAAACAGAGATGCCCATTCTTATCATGCGTCGTCACAGCTGCCGCCCCCCTGATCAGGTGCATCTGACTATGCTCGCCAATCCTAAACCAGGAATGTTTACCATCATGAAAGGGTTCTGGAATCGTATCTATCTGGAGTACATCCCTATAGAATGCAGTGGTTTTTTCAAGATCGTATACATATACGGCAATATGGTTCAGTATCGGGCTTTTTCGTTGGGCAATGGCTTGTATATGGGTCATCATAACAATTGCCAGCAGGCAGAGTGGAATTATCTTTTTCATACCTTTAAGATAAGGCATATTCCCTATATTCTCACCCGTACAAATTTTCGGCTGGCTTTAATACCAGTATTCATAAACAGCGTGATCACATATACGCCTGGATTGTATTTATCTACGTCAAACTGGTATTGAAATATAGTTTCACCCTTTTTAACCTCCTGCGAATCCGTAAACATCAGCTGCCCCGACATGTTCACAATCCTGATATCGATCTTGGTGATCCTTGAACTGTCGCTACCATCAGTCATCACATACTTCACCGTCGCTGTACTGGCATATGCGGGATTGGGGTATACAATCATATCATCTTTCTTATAAGCGATAGTATCCCCCAAAGGCTGCTCAAAGCCAAACCAAAGGGCATAGTTCAGACTACTATCTGCAAATATGATGGGTTCACCAATATTATAGGCGATATAAAACATACCCTGAACCAGAAGGTATGATCCGGCAGTACCGATGGTATACTGCTTGGCTGTGTACCTTTCTGAAGTATCAGTCTGCCCATACGACAAGCCTGCAACCAGCATCATGGCGGCAACCAGCAGTCCTGTAAATATGGTTTTTCTCAGATTTATCATTTTAAGGTCTTTCTGAATAAATTGCGATCTCTACGCGTCGGTTCTTTTCTTTGGCAACCTGGGTATTTTGTGTGCTAAGGGGTTTAGTTTGTCCGTAACCGATAGTCGTGATATGATCTGCACTCACTCCTTTTGAGGTCAGGTAGGTCTTTACCGCTTCGCTTCTTTTTTCTGAAAGGGTTTGATTAAATGCCGGGGTACCTTCATTATCTGTATGGCCGCTCAATGTTACGTACCATTCAGGATGAGTTTTCAGCAGGGTGGCCAGGTTGTCCATTGATGACAATGAACGTTTAGCAATATCTGCTTTCGCACTCGCAAATTGGAGGTTAGAAAATGCTTTATTTACGATAAGTTCTTCTTCTGTTTTTAATGCCGCTTTTTTAGCTTCACCTGCTGTAGAATCAATCACTGGTCTCACTTCTTCTGTAGACAGCATCGGACCCGGGCCTACTGCAAAACGCTGATCTGAGTAGTTCAGTGTAGCGCCTGTCGCAACCACTTCATCTGCTCTGCTGGCTACAATCTGCCAGGTGAACGCCACATTTGATTTCCCGTTTTGTAATTCTTTTACATCAAAGCCATTAGGTGTTTTATTGGTTACAAACACACCGTTACAATCACCTTCCAGCTGGATAAATACTTTTAGCGGATGTTTCTCATCTACACGAATATGTTGCGTAAGCAGTTTGTCAAGATCAATATGCGCTTTACCATCTTTCAGTTCACCAGCACCATAGTCCTGGAACAGAATTTCCGGTGCTTCTGTACAATACAGTAACCGTGGCGTACCAGCTTCGTCCTTGATAATGGTAGATTTACTACCTGTAGTAGCATACCCTACAAATGTGCCGGCAGTGGCCTGACCGGCTAAATAAATATTCCCGATCACTGTACTACCATAGCGGCTTTCGAAATACCCGCCCCAGCGACCGGCATCACCACCGGAATTGGTAGAACTCTTTCCATAACCACTCACACCAATATAACCCACCCCAGATACTCCTGTACCACCTGAAGCTGGCGCAACGACTGACATATTGTTACCTCCACCAGCTACACCCACACCTGCAGTAGTATTAGAAATACCACCAATACCTACCACACCGTAGTTAATACCGTTACCCAATACACCTGCACCAGATGTAGGACCCTGTAATAATGAAGTATTCGTATAATCAATGTTGTTACCTATCCCCAGCAAACCTATCCCCGTGGTACTCTGTGCCCAACCAATCATACCTGCACCATACGCTCCGCTGGATGTATATATAAAGGGAGATCGCGTGGAACCAAAGATCCCATACCCCCCTGTACTGGAATAGTTTTCACCTTTTATGGGCAAGGAACCCTTACTGTTTGACCAGCCATATACACCGGCACCTGCAGAGGAGACCCCCTGTATACCATAACCATTACTATAGTTACGGCCATAGATCGCAGCAGTACTGTTAGAGTTATAACCATTGATCGCGTGTTCTGTACTAGCTTCGCTTGAATTCAATGCCAATGGCGCACCACCCCCAAATACCGTGAATACAGCCTGCCCCTGGGAAGAAGCTGTATCCGCACTACCATTCACAAACACCCTGGAAGTATTGGTGAAGTGTATTCTTTCCTGTTGCGTACCATTACCATTTGTTTTGATGGCAAAAGCCGCTGTATCAAGTGTACCTATAAAATCAGTGTTCGAATTCGTACCCGTATTACCTGTCGTGAGCCAAACCTTTTTAGTCGCTTTCAAGGTATCAGTGCTGGCAGTTGTGGCGAGACCTAACTGGCCAGTCGTTTCATAATCCAGCGTTTTCATCGTCCAGCCTGTACCACCTTCTGCCAGTACCTGCCAGGCCGTGCCATCATAGATATAAGAAGTACGATCAGTCGTATTATAATAAGCCTGGTTCAGAGTAGGAGAGGTGGGTGCGGTGGCAAAAGAACCCAGCCATGAAATACCTATCCCTTGCACACCATCTTCGGTGAGCACCTGCCAGGTTGTACCATCGTAGATGTATGATTTTCTATCTGTAGAGTTATAATAAGCCTGGTTGAGCGAAGCGGTCGTCGGGGTATCAGTCAGGGTACCGAGCCAAACGAGCGTTGTACCATCCACTCCATCCTGTGCCATAATCTGCCACGCAGTGCCATCATAGATGTAAGACTTTTTGAGGGTCATATCGTAGTAGGCCTGGTTGGAAACAGGACCAGTAGGTTCGGTGGTGAAAGCGCCCAGCCAGGTCACAGAAGTACCATCCTGGGTCATAATCTGCCATATACCGGTACTATCGTAGATATAAGATTTCTTGTCAACACTGTTATAATAAGCGTCGCCGGTAACAGCGGTCAGCGGTGCTGTGGTCAGTGTACCTTTCCAGCTGATGCCAGTACCAGTACCTGTTCCGCCGGAACTGGATCCACCGTTGGCCGCATACAATGCATAGGGTACGGCAAACATCTGTACTGGGCTACCAATCGCTTCATAATTACCGGATGAGGTCATATCTGCATAAGCCTGCAGCCAAACATAACCACTGCTCCATGGAATGGCACTCCATGATCCGGTGATCACGGTCCCTTTACCAATTACAGTAGAAATAATACCCTGTTGGGAACTTACTAATGAAGTTACTTCTTCATATACAGGGGCACTATTATATTCAGCAGAAAAAGAGAACTTGACCATCACCGTCAGGTTCGCTGCTACGCCCTGGGTACTGGTCTTTCTCAAAACCGCCTGATAGTTCATACCTTGTAAACCGGTAATGCCTGTATTGGTAGTTTGAGCACTTACACTGCTTACACACACTAGAAAAGGAAGAAGTAAAATGAGTAAAATTGCTTTCATCTCATAGGATATTTGGCCTGCGCTATAAATATAAATAATATCAAGTTAAAAGATATTATTATATAATAACTTAAATATAGTAAAGATAGTGCTAATATTTTAGAATTTCCGGAGAAAGTGTCTTTTTTGCATGCTTTTGCCATCAGAATATGCAAAAATGGCCGAATTCAGGGACCGTATTGTTTGATGGTCAAGGATTAGAGCTAAATATTAAATTATCGGAATAGTAAGTAGCACTAACAGAAACGCTGAATATCAAATGTTTCCTGCATTTCATTGTAACATATTAACCCTGACTAATGTCATTTTCACCGGGCTTTACTTTTTGCAGCCAGCACCGTATATTGGGTGTTCTAAAGGATTTCAAGATATGAAATTGGGACTCATGCATTACCCAATGCTGGCAGCGGCGTTGCTCGCTTCCGGCATTCAATTAAACGGTCAATCAAAAAAGACAGTTGTTACAGGCACCAAGGTTTACAAACCAGTAGATTATGTAGATCCTTACATCGGATCGGGCGGCCACGGCCACGTATTTGTAGGCGCCAACGTACCTTTTGGTGCGGTTCAGGTAGGGCCTACCAATATCACAAAAGGTTGGGATTGGTGCTCTGGTTATCATTACTCTGACAGTGTCATGATCGGTTTTTCGCAGACACACCTGAGTGGTACCGGTATCGGTGACCTGGGCGACGTACTCATAATGCCCTATACCGGCAAGGTACGTACGAACCGTGGTACACAGGATAATCCCACCAGCGGTTATGGCTCGCACTACTCCCACGCACACGAAACGGCAAAACCTGGTTATTATGCCGTAACGCTGGAAGATTACAAAATTAAGGTGGAACTCACCGCCTCTGAAAGAGTAGGCTTTCATAAGTATACTTTCCCTCAGAACGAAGAAGGTCACATTATTGTAGACCTGAAAGAAGGGATCGGTTGGGATGGTCCCGTAGAAACTTACATCACCAAAAAGGATGAATACACCCTCGAAGGCTATCGATATTCTAAAGGATGGGCGGTAGACCAACGCCTGTGGTTCGCGATCAAAAGTAATGTGCCAATGAAGGACTTTACTGTGTATAATGCCGATGTGCTGCAAACAGGCACTGCTGCCAGCGCCAAAGAGGTGAAAGGTGTGATCTCCTTTCAAAAAGCGCCCGCCACTGTGCTGCTGAAGGTGGGTATTTCTCCTGTAAGCAGTGACAATGCCTTAAAGAATATCAATGCTGAAATTCCGGGATGGGATTTTGCAGCCGTGACAAAGGCAGCAAATGAAAAATGGAATAAGGAGTTGTCAAAAGTAAGTCTGACTACCAGGAATGATTCTGCAAAGACGATTTTCTATACTTCCTTATATCATACCATGATCGCACCGTCATTGTTCAATGACAATAATGGTGCATACCGTGGTACTGATAAGCACGAGTATGCGAACCCGGGTTTCAACAACTACACCGTATTTTCTCTCTGGGATATTTACCGTTCAGACATGCCGATGTATACGCTGCTACAACCTGATCGTGTAAGCGGGTTTGTAAATTCTATGCTGGCTATTTACAAACAACAGGGCAAACTGCCTATCTGGCCACTGATGGGCAATGAAACGGATTGTATGGTAGGATACCATGCAGTGCCTTTTATTGCAGATGCATACCTGAAAGGGTATACCGGTTTTGATCCAAACGAAGCTTTTGAAGCCATGAAGACTTCTGCCACCAGAGATGATTATGGCATGAAGGATATCAAAGCGAAAGGCTATATCTCTTCCGAACATGAAAAGGAGTCTGTGTCCAAAGCGATGGAATACGCGATCGACGACTGGTGTATAGCTGCCATGGCAAAGAAACTGGGTCGTACCGAAGACTTTGAATATTTCTCTAAACGGGCAACTTATTATAAGAACTACTTTGATCCTTCCATACGTTTTGTGCGTCCAAGAATGGATGATGGTAGCTGGAAAACGCCTTTTGATCCTTTCAATTCTATCCATGAATTTGGGGATTTTACAGAGGGCAATGCCTGGCAATATACCTGGCTGGTACCACAGGATCCGGAAGGCCTGATTGCCCTGCTGGGTGGCGATGAGCCGTTCACCAAGAAACTGGATAGCCTGTTTACCGCTTCCGGTGATATGGGTGACAAGGCAAGTAGTGATATTTCTGGTCTGATCGGGATGTATGCACATGGAAATGAACCAAGTCATCACGTCACTTACCTGTACAATTATGCCGGTTACCAGTGGAAGACGGCGGAGAAGGTAAGACAGGTGGTCAATGAATTCTATACCACTACGCCCGAAGGACTGGCAGGTAACGAGGATTGTGGTGCCATGTCTTCCTGGTATGTAATGTCTTCATTAGGTTTCTACCCTGTAAACCCTGCAAAAGGGATTTATGTACTGGGTAGCCCGCTGTTTGATAAAGCAGTGCTGAAATTAGCCGGTGGAAAGACCTTTACTGTGGAGACTGTGAACAATAGCGGGACGAATATCTATATCCAGAGTGCTACGCTGAATGGTAAGCCGTATAAGAATAGTTATATCCGTCATGCGGATATGGTGAAAGGAGGGGTGTTGAAAATCAAAATGGGCCCTCAGCCCAACTATGATTTTGGGAAGGCACCAGAAAATCGCCCGGATTCTAAATTCTGATTTTTTTATAACTGAGAAAAAGCCGCTTTTGTCCGAAGGGACAAAAGCGGCTTTTTTGATTTCCAGGCCTGCCGGAGGCAAAAAAACACACCCCGCATTCAAATCCTGACCGCAGGTCATGAAATTGATAAAATACTACTCATTTTTGTGAAAATAATATAGAGTGTAAAATAATAAGCGTAAGAAAAACAACTTGTTATCTCAAATCATTAACTGGTAATTAACTTAATTATCAAACAGATGGTCCTAACTTCGATGCAATAGATTGCAAGAGAAATTCACGTGCAGAAGCCACCGTCTTATTTAACAAGGAATTATTTATGATGATCGAGAACCACGAGCACATTTACCAGCTCCTGTTGGAAAAACGAAACGGTACAATCAGCGAAGCAGACGATGCCTGGGTCGCAGGTCTTATCGACAACCACGAAGAGATCGCCCTAATGTGGCGTGCCCTGAAACAAAGCTACATCACTCCCGGCGAAGAAGCCCTCTGGCATCAGATCGATGAAAATGCTGCCTGGAACAATGTTAAAAGTCAGCTCACTGTACCCGGCCGAAAGGTTCACATGAACCGTACGCTCCTGATGGCCGCTGCCATCACGGTCCTCGTAGCCCTTGCCATCAGTGCCGTCTGGCGTTCCGGTATCTGGCAAAAAGATACCCCTCTGCCCATCGCTGCCGCCACCCATCCGGTAGGCACCGTTGCCGGTTTGCAATTACAACTGGCCAACGGTAGCACCGTAGCGTTGCCATACAACCAGGCCCGTCAGCAAATTACTGCCGGTGACGTACAGCTGAGTGCCGGCGCCAAACAACTACAATATGCAGCTAATGGAAAAATGGGAGAAGGGTTCAATACACTGACCGTTCCCCCAAAAATGGATTATAAACTCGCCCTCTCAGACGGTACGGAAGTATGGCTGAATGCCACCTCCAAACTTCGCTTCCCCTTCGCTTTCAACGGCGATAAAAGGGAAGTATACCTGGAAGGCGAGGGCTACTTCAATGTAGCAAAGAAAGATGGACAGCCTTTTATCGTACACACTGCCCACACAGATATTACCGTACTCGGTACCACCTTCAATGTGAATGCATACAACAAAGACGTGACCACTACCTCCCTGGTAACAGGTAAGGTGCTGACTAAATCCGGCAACGAGGAAGTAACCCTGAAACCCGGCCAGCAGGTAGCATACAATACCAGTAACAAATACAGCGTGGACAACTTTGACGCTGAAGAAGTACTGGCATGGATGCGTGGTCTCTATGTCTTCCACAACACCTCTTTGGAACACATCGCTACTGTAATAGAGCGGTGGTATGGCGTAAAAGTAGTGTTCGACGACCCTTCCCTCGCTGGCAAGAAATTTACCGGTGGACTGGAAAAACTTCAGACCCTTGATTACTTCCTCGAAACACTACAGATCATTGGAGATGTAGATCACTACTACGACAAAGACGTATTGCACCTGAAATTGAAGAAATAATTGTTATTCAGAAAGCTATAGATTTTGATAAAATAATAGCTAACCTAATATCCGGTATTGCTGCTGCAAATTCCGGATGGCGTACTTGATCAGGGAATTATGCCCTGTCAGGTTTAGCTTTTTTGAAATGTTGTGCCTGTGGTTCTCAACAGTCTTGATACTAATGTTGAGAGCCTGTGCAATTTCTTTAGTGCTCAATCCTTCCGCAATCATCTGCATGATGCGTAGTTCTGTTTTACTCAGTTTGCTGTGTATCTCCGGGGCAACTACAGGCATAGACACAATGGTGGTATGCTTTTTCTCCCGATGTTGCAGGTTGAAAACCGTAAACCTTGTGATCCTCGATTTAATACTCATGAGCAGTTCTTTGCTCTTAAAAGGCTTGGTCAGAAAATCATCTGCACCGAGATTCATTCCCATCCGCATATCTTCCTTACTTTCTTTGCCACTGATCAGTATAATGGGTAAATGCTGCAGTGTGGGGTCGTTTCGCAATTCCATAAGGAAGTGGTAACCACTGCCACCTCTCAGTTTTACGCCACATAAAATGAGGTCCGGTTTAAACTGACGGCTCATGTACATCCCTTCTTCGGGGGTTGTACTGGTGATCAGATCGTAGTTGTGTAGGGCTAGTAGCTGCTGGATTTTCCGGATTAAAGCAGTGTCTTCCTCCAAGAGTAAAATTTTATAGATTGGTGCTGTCATTCAATTTAATTTGAGCTGGTTTATACGTTCTCGTTAGGCCTGTTTTCGCTGCATAGGGGCCTTTTTTAGTTCGCTGGTTCTCATCAAGAACGCATATCTCCTGCTGACGTGGTTTAATAGGACTGATAAATGCCACTGTTAGATTGAATAAATTTTCCCACTCTGATTGGTGAAAGCGATGGATAATGGTTGGTTCCTTTCTCCAAAGTTGCAGGTAATGTGCTAATGACCATACTCATTTTTTTTTAGTCTAATAATAATGTCTTTTTCCTAGTGGGGTTTTTCAAGAAGATAGGTATGGATTCCAACTGCTGACCTGCACGTAAATATGCGTCAAATAACCGCCCCTTTTGCCTTTTCAGCTGTGGTCGATGCTTAAAATAAGTGTTAGTACCTAGAAATATGTGTGTCCTTACTCATTTTATAAAAAAGCATGCCAATAAATGTAGTTTTGACGACAACAATTTTACATCTTTACAGTAACAAATGCATAAAGCATTTAAAACTAGATATATTCAGTGTAAAAATTAACATCAATAAGGTATAAAATTTATGTCTTATTACATTCATTTAATTTTTTGGAACGATATACAAGTGAAACAGGAAGAGTATAGCTCAAAATTGATAGAGAGCCATATCCATAATAAAGCCAGACTCTCGCTAAGCCTTGGTATGCGTATTGGGTACCAGGGCAATTGCGATAGATTTGGGAACCCAAGGCTACAAGCTGTGTATCCCTCTATACCAGGCTCTGCATAGGAACTGTGTAACCCCACGGTAAATATATAGAACAGCGCCAGGTACCTTATTAATACACAGGTTTTCATAGGATAGATAACTAAATTGCCGCCTATTCCTGGGCGGCATTTCGTTTTTCAGGCAGTCATGACCTGTATTTTTCTTCTGCGCACAATCCCTTTTCCGCCAGTCACTGCCTGTATATTCTTTTGCCAGCCATCCCTTTCCCGCTAGTCACTGCCTGTATATTCTTTTGCCAGCCATCCCTTTCCCGCTAGTCACTGCCTGTATATTCTTCTGCCAGCCATCCCTTTCCCGCTAGTCGCTGCCTGTATATTCTTCTGCCAGCCATCCCTTTCCCGCCATTTGCCCTCCCCATTACCGCCTCCTGCCTTCCCTCCGCCATACTTTCATTCCCACTTCCATTTTACCATTCCCACCACCCGTTTCCTTTTGATTAAATAATTCATTAGTTTTATTCCGCAGGTCTTCAGACCCTTCTAACAGCAATGTATATACTATTAACTTAAATAATTCCATGGAACAATCCACTACTCACTCAGCCCGGAGAAAGTTTCTTCGCAACCTATCGCTTGGAACCCTGGCCGCCGCTGCTCTTCCTGAAATCTCATTCGCCCATGCACATAGTGAAAGCGCCAAAAAAATCACCCTGAAAAAGGACGCTGTCATCCTGTTCCAGGGCGATTCTATCACCGACGCCGGCCGTAAAAGAGATCAAAATGAAGCAAATCATGGCGGTGCACTCGGCACCGGGTACGCTTTCCTCGCCGCCGCCGCGTTGTTGAAACAATTCCCTGACCGGAACCTGAAAATCTATAACAGGGGCATCAGTGGGAATAAAGTATACCAACTGGCAGAACGCTGGGATAACGACTGCCTCAACCTGCAGCCGGATGTACTCAGCATTCTCATTGGGGTGAATGACTATTGGCATACCCTGACCGGTAACTATACCGGTACCATTAAAACCTATAAGGATGATTTTACTTCCCTCCTGGACCGTACTAAACAAAAATTACCGGATGTACAGCTGATTATCGGGGAGCCTTTCGCTGTGAACCATGTGAAGGCGGTTGATGATAAATGGTTCCCGGCTTTTAATGATTATCGTGCAGCTGCAAAGGAGATAGCAGGGAAGTATAATGCCATCTTTATTCCTTACCAGGATATATTTGATAAGGCACAGCAATCTGCGCCCGGGAGCTACTGGACAGGAGATGGCGTGCACCCCAGCCTGGCAGGTGCAGAGCTGATGGCAGGTAGCTGGTTAAATACCGTTAAATGAGAATGTATCAAAACTTCTGTGAATCGCTTATCTCCGTCCGAATTACCTAAATATAAAAGGCACTGGCGAAAGCCAGTGCCTTTTATATTTTAAACGTACCATCTATTTTTTCAATAACCTGGCCCTGTTGTATTCGTAATTCATACGTGCAATATGAAGCACTGAAATACCTTGCGGACATTCAACCTGGCAGGCTTCCGTATTCGAACAATGCCCGAATCCTTCCTCATCCATCTGTTGTATCATATTGACCACACGTGCAGCACGTTCTTCCTGCCCTTGCGGCAGGATTGATAACTGTGCGATCTTGGCAGCTGTAAAAAGAACGGCGCTTCCGTTCTTACATGTGGCTACACAGGCACCGCAACCAATGCAGGTGGCAGCGTCAAAGGCAGCTTCAGCTACCTGATGAGTCACACGTGTTGTATTAGCCTCCGGTGCCTGCCCGGTATTCACCGAAACAAATCCCCCGGAAGATATAATACGATCAAAAGCCCTCCTGTCTACTTTCAGGTCCTTTCTTACCGGGAAGGCTGCTGTACGGAAAGGTTCGATAAGAATATTTTCCCCGTCTTTAAATTCACGCATATGCAACTGGCAGGTGGTGATATTTTTCACCGGGCCGTGCGCAATGCCGTTGATCATCACGCCGCATTGCCCGCAGATCCCTTCACGACAATCATGATCAAATTCCACAGGGTCTCCGCCTGTCAGGATCAGGGTTTCATTCAGGTGGTCCAACATTTCCAGGAAGGACATATGTGGATTGATATTGTCTACGATATAGTCAACTAATTTCCCTTCGGAATCAGTGTCTTTTTGTCTCCATATCTTAAGATGTAGTTTCATCTCTGTTTATTTGTAACTGCGTACAGTTGGTTTAATGGTTTCAAAAATCAAGGGCTCTTTATGAAGGATGGGGGCAGCATTTTTTCCATTCCATTCCCAGGCTGAGATAAACTGGAATGCTGCATCATTGCGCATAGCTTCTCCATCTGCTGTCTGGTATTCTTCCCTGAAATGTGCCCCACACGATTCGTTGCGGGTAAGCGCATCATAACACATCAGTTCACCCAGTTCCAGGTAATCTGCCACACGACCCGCTTTTTCCAGCTCGCTGTTCATCTGGTCCCCGCTACCCGGCACGCTGACGTTCTTATAAAAATCCTGTCGTAATGCACCAATTTGTTCAATGGCCAGTTGAAGTCCCTGCTCAGTACGTACCAGGCCACAATATTCATATAATATCTTACCCAGGGTCCTGTGATAATCATCCACTGTGCGATTCCCTTTGATGCCGGTCAATTGCCGGATTTGATTGCGTACCTGGTCTTCCGCCTCCTGGAAGGCTGGGTGTTGCGTACTGATCTTACCTGTTTTGACTTCATCTGCCAGGTAATTAGCTATCGTATAAGGTGCAATGAAATAACCGTCAACCGAAGCCTGTAAAAGGGAATTAGCCCCTAACCGATTGGCCCCATGATCAGCAAAATTTGCTTCCCCCAGGGCAAAAAGTCCCGGTATGGTCGTCATCAACTCATAATCTACCCAAAGCCCTCCCATAGAAAAATGAGCGGATGGAGAAATCATCATCGGTTCTTTATAGGCATCATATCCCGTAATTTTGAGGTACATCTCAAAGAGATTACCGTATTTCTCACGGATCTTTTCCTGTCCCTGTTCCCGGATGGACCTGGCAAAATCCAGGTACACGGCATTTTTCAAAGGTCCTATACCGAAGCCTGCATCTATCCGTTCTTTTGCAGCACGTGAGGAGATGTCCCTTGGCGCCAGGTTGCCAAAAGCAGGATATCTTCTTTCCAGGTAATAATCCCTTTCTTCTTCCGGGATGTCATTGGGCTTTCGTGGATCGTTCGCCTTCAGCGGTACCCATATACGTCCGTCATTACGTAAAGATTCGGACATTAATGTCAGCTTGGACTGATAGTCGCCTGATTGCGGAAGTGAGGTAGGATGAATTTGTATCCAACTTGGGCTGGCCATAAGCGATCCTTTTTTGTGAGCCCGCCAGATAGCCGAACCATTGCATCCCATGGCGAGCGTGGACAGGAAATAAATCTTTCCATAACCTCCCGTAGCTAATACTACTGCATGGGCAGCGTGCCGCCCGATCTCTCCCGTATCCAGGTTACGGACGATGACACCCCTGGCTTTCCCATCTACCAGGACCACGTCCAGCATTTCATGCCTTGCAAATAGTTTCACGGTTCCTTTACCTACCTGCCGCATCAGTGCCTGATAAGCGCCCAGCAGGAGCTGTTGTCCCGTTTGGCCTCTCGAATAGAATGTCCGGCTAACCTGTACTCCTCCGAAAGACCGGTTATTGAGATAGCCACCGTATTCCCTGCCAAAGGGCACGCCCTGGGCCACAGCCTGATCAATAAGGTTGACAGAACACTCCGCCATCCGGTATACATTGGCTTCCCTGGATCTGAAATCGCCACCTTTCAGGGTATCTGCAAACATTCTGTATATACTGTCACCATCATTTTTGTAGTTCTTTGCAGCATTCACACCTCCCTGGGCGGCTACTGAATGGGCTCTTCTTGGCGTATCCTGGAAGCAGAACGATGAAACCTGGTATCCCATCTCTCCCAGGGAAGCAGCCACGGAGCTTCCGGCAAGCCCTGTACCAATTACGATGACTTCCAGTTTCTTCCGGTTTGCCGGGTTTACAAGTTTGGCTGTTCTCTTATACGCTGACCACTTGTCCTGCAACGGACCTTCCGGTATTTTTGCATCCAATCTCATAACATAGTGAATTTAATGAGTGAAATAAATGTACAGGGGCATTAGTGCGAATCCTCCGCAGATCACTATTGCATACGCAACACCTGCCCGCTGTAACCATTTTACATACCTGGGATGATAGATGCCCAACGTACGCACGGCGCTGTGCACCCCGTGCGCCAGGTGATAAAACAATGCAACCATCGATACGACATATATTATCACGATCCACCATTGTTGAAATGCTGTTATTACCAGTGTGTACAGATCTTTATTACCGTCTTTGTCCAGCTGAAGTGCACCAAACTTGTAATGGTACCAGAAGTTTTGAAAGTGCAGTACCAGGAAAAGCAGGATAACAAAACCCAGTATCCCCATGTTCCGGCTATACCATTTGCTCGCCCTGCCACGTCTGTCAGCTTTGTAGGCTCCTCCCGACTTCCTGTTTTGATACGTTATGAACAATGCATCCACGGCATGTGCAATGATACAGCTGTAAAGCCCGTAGGAAACAATCTTAATGAATATGTTGCCCGATAGAAAATGCGAGTATGCATTAAAGTTATGCTGTGCTGTTTCAGGTGGTAAAAAAAGCTGCAAATTCCCCAAAAAGTGGATGACCAGAAAAAAGCAAAGGAATAGCCCGGTCAGGCACATGATGATCTTCCTTGTTACAGTATTCATAATCTGTCTATTTATGACGTAATCCGGACTGACTGCTATTAATAATAACCAATCAGCTTCATCCATCCGCCTCCAACGGCCATATAGATGACTAGTAAAACCAACCCGATTTCCAGGCCGCGCAGCCACCACGATTTAAGGTCCACATAACCGCTGCCGAAAAAGACCGGCGCTGGCCCGTGTCCATAATGAGTGAGTACCCCATATATAGAACCCAAAAAGCCCAGCATCATTGCCAGCAACATGGGCGGGATGCCAACGGAAACACCTACCGTTAACAGTGCGGCATACATTGCCGCCACATGTGCGGTAGCGCTGGCGAAAATATAATGACTAAAAAAATAAACCGCGATGATCACAGGGAATGCTATGCCCCATGATAAGCCACCAATCTGTGTTTTGACTAACTCACTAAACCATCCGATAAATCCTAAATCGTTCAGTGAGCTTGCCATCATTACTAAAACTGCAAACCAGACAATGGTGTCCCATGCGCCTTTTTCACCCTTGATATCTTCCCAGGTAAGTACAGATGTCAGCAAGAGCAGTGAAAGCCCTATAAAGGCCGTAGTGGTTGCATCTATTTTGAACATGTCGCCGGTAATCCACAAAGCCAGCAGTACAAAAAAAGCAACCAACATCAGCCATTCATTTTTAGTCACAGGCCCCATCTCCTTCAACTTCTCAGTAGCCATGGCAGGTGCATCCTGTGTTCTTTTCAGTTCCGGCGGGTATAATTTATACAGCACCAGGGGCACCATGATGAAAGCGACTATGCCAGGAACAAAGCCGGCAACCGCCCAGGACATCCAGGAAATATTGATACCTAAATCAGCGGCAAACTTCTGACACATGGGATTACTGGCAGTGCCGGTAAGAAACATGGAAGAAGCGATAAGGTTCATGTAATAACTGTTCAATGTCAGGAATGAACCCAATTTCCTGTGTGTTTCTGGTTTATCAGGCAATGACCCGAAATTCATGGCCATGGATTTCATGATAGGGTAGATAATGCCACCTCCCCTGGCAGTATTGCTGGGAATAGCAGGGGCCAGGCAAAGATCAGCCAACCCCAGTCCGTAAGCCAGGCCAAGAGAACTTTTACCAAAAACTTTGATAAAAAGGAATGCAATACGATTACCTAACCCGGTTTTGATAAAACCTCTTGCAATAAAAAAGGAAATCCCGATCAGCCAGATCACTTTATCACCAAACCCCTTCAGGGCCAGTGTAATGGATTTGCCGGCTTCACCCGGAGCCAGCACCTGTGTAACGGCGGTGATGCCAAGAGCGATCATACACATCGTACCCATCGGGGCGGCTTTTAATATAATGCCCAATATGGTGGATATGAATATTGCGAAAAGATGCCATGCCTCAGGTTTAACTCCCTGAGGGGCGGGAATAAACCAGATAACCACACCGATTACCAGGGTTATTATAGCGTTCTTTAGATTAATTTCTTTCATGATACACTGTTTTTATAATATTGTTGATATGGTAACCTGCAGTACTAAAACCTGCTTTGCAACTGGAGTATAAGCGTATTGCTATTATGTTCTGTTGTATTATCTGTTTCCTTATTATATCTTTCCATTATCAGGCCCAGCTGTATTCTGGCATCATAGTTCTTCAGGAAACCCAAACTGATCATTGGCGTGAAACTATGTCTTGGATTAGGGTTCAGTTTGTAATTGACATCCATATACTCGTACCGGATGGAACACTCGATTGAACTAAGATTTTTATAATTGATATCATATCGCAGGTTGGGCAGAAAATAAACCGCCCGCATCATATAGTCGCCTAAGTGGCTTGCCCTGTCTGCTTCCTTAAGGGAATAATACATGACATGATTGACTCCCTGTTTGGCTTCGGCCTGCATATCAAGCCCCCACTTTTCGTTGAACTTTATGTTTCCTGTTAAATCAATACCCAGGGCATGTACATCTTTCCGGAATACCTTACCATATCCGCCGTTTAAGCCCAGCTTTACCCCGTTCTTTGAAAACAGGTCAAATACCAGCCTGGACATCAGCTGTTTCCCGTTATCTTTGTCCTTTGGCTGGTTCCTGCCATTCCCGTTGACGATAGCAATGGAATACTGTGTGCCTAATTGACCTATTTTAATATCTCCCATTATAGCTGCCCCTTCCTGGAAACTGGTCCAGCCATTCTTTGCAAACTCGTAGTATTGATTGGAATAGTCCATGGATTTGATCACATCAACCGGGTAGGTTTCCTCTATACCAAACCATGGCCTGAATTGTCCAAAGACCAGGTTAAGCCCGGGACTAAAGCTGTATTTCATGTAGGCGTTTTCCAGCACTTTGTTTTTCGGGTCTGATTTAAAGTCGGCCAGGTTCGCCAGTACAACCACCTCTGTGCGTTTGGTCAATTTTACCTGTACCTGTAAACGTACCCGTTTCAAATCAAAATCGTTACTCGTGTATTCATCATCAGTATGATGTAAACCATCTATGTCTACATGGTTTGTCAGTGACGTTACATACCGTGCCTGCAATAAGCCTTTGAACAGGAATTGAGGGTATTTCTCTTTAGGTTTTTCTTTACTGACTTTAACAGTATCCTGTTGTTGTGCAAAAGCTGGTACAACACATGCCACCGTAAATAGTAGCACCAGAATTTTCATTTTCACTGTTCTCATAACAAAAGATTTATGGTTAAAAACGCGCTCTGGAAATAGTATTAAAGCTAAGACGCGACGAATCAGGAAAATAGAACCATCATCATATCTAAACAGAATGAAAGTCATGTTTGGAAGCTCCTCTTATAGCAAAAAAAAACGGGATGCATCAAAACTATGATACATCCCGTTTTTATATTGTCCGCTGCCGCCTTAATTGCCGTTTATCAGTACATCAGTTTATACACCACCGGCGTCACTACTCTCGACAACAACGTCGAACTAATCAACCCGCCGATCAACACGATCGCCAACGGCGCTATCAAAGGATTCGTACTGATCGCGATCGGTATCAACCCGCCTATCGCCGTCAATGATGTCAGCACTATCGGCAGGAACCTGATCTCACCCGCCTCCCGGATGGCCTCATCCAGCGACTTACCCTGCTCTCTCAACTGGTTCGTAAAGTCTACCAGCAATATTGTATTCTTCACCTCAATCCCCGCCAGCGCAATCATACCAATGATTGCCACAAAAGACAAGGAATTGCCCGTCATCCATAAAGCTACTGCCGCTCCTACAACCCCCAATGGGATGACTGACAATACTACAAACGTGCTCTTGAAGGTCCTGAACTCCAATATCAGCACCGCTATAAACATAAACACCGTCAGGATAATAATACTGGTAAAATCCCCAAATGAATCCTTCCTTGATTCTATCTCACCACCCATCTCATAAGAATACCCCTTTGGCAACTGCATCGCATCCATCTTCGCTATCACATCATTCAGCACTTTATCAACCAATACTCCCTTATCTACAAAAGCCGTTACAGATACCACTCTTCGCTTCTCCTGGTGACTGATACTGATCGGAGAGTTCTCCATTTTCAAATCTGCCACCTGGCTCAAAGGAATCGCCTTTCCATCATTGTTATTTACATACAGACTGTTGAACACATCCATTGTTGGTCTGCCCTCCTTATTCCTCGTCAGCAAAATGTCGTATTCATTATCATTGCTATCTGCATAGTGCCCCAGGTTCAAACCTGCTACTGCCAGTCTCACCGTACGATCTATATTCAGACTTGGAATACCCAGCTGCTGCGCCTTCTCTTTATTGATCACCACCCGGATATCGCTCTTCAGCAACTTCACAGGATTGTCTACATAAATAGTACCCGGTGTTTTCCGCAACATTTCTTCTGCACGACCCGCTAACGTTCTCAGTGAATCCAGGTTATCGCCGAACAACCTGATCTCTACCGGTGCCGGTAAGGCAGGTCCCTGCTCAAAGTTTTTCACTTCTACTTTCGCACCCGGATAAGGTGTCCACAGCTGCCGTAGTTTATCAATTAATACCAGTTTCTTTTCAGGAGAGGTATCGGGTTTCAACTGTACAAAGATCTGTGCATAGTCACTTCTTTCATGCTCCTGTATAATATTATAATACACCCTTGGATTACCCCTGCCTATATTCGTAGAAAAGTATTGTATATCCTTTTCATTCTTTAACACCTTCTCCACTTCCAGCGCAATCTGCCGTGTATAGGGCAGGTTAGACTGTGCCGGTGTTGTAATATTAATGAGGAACTGCGGCTTTTCTGAAGCGGGGAATAACCCAAATCCTATTATTTTGAACAGGTAAATAGAACCGGCAAAAATGATCACTGTCGCTGCGATAGTTAATAGAGGGCGCCTCAGTGCTCCATCCAGCAATTTACTGTAACTGCCATGGATCAGGCGTTTCAACCCACGCATAATGATATTACCATCCGGATGACCGGTATGCGCTTTCAACAATTTGCTACTCAGGAAAGGAATGATTGTCAATGATACAAGCATGGAGGCCAGTACACTAAAGATCACTGCCAGCGGTAAACCCCTGATAAAATCACCGGAACCTTCAGGCATAAATACCAGTGGCATAAAGGCAATGATCAATGCTGCCGTACACCCGATTACTGCCAGTCCAATCTGCTTGGTCGCTTTCAGTGTCGCCTCCATTCTGTTATGCCCTTCCAGCATCCATCGCTCAATATTTTCAACCACCACAATACTATCATCCACCAGCAAACCCAACGCTACCACCAAACCAACAATACTCAGCTGGTTCAGGTTATAACCAAATACATTCAGCAATATGATCCCAATAGACAAAGACAGCGGAATAGAGATCATCACAATCAGCGCTGGCCTGAAACCTAGTGGCAACAGGGTCACCGCCACCAGCAGGATCGCAATAATGAAGTCTTCGCCCAGCCCACTCAGTCGCCTGTTTACATTTTGTGCCTGATCAAAATTTTCTACCAGGTCAATATTAGCCGGCAATTTTTTCTTAAACTGCTCAATCACCGGGCCATACACCTGCTTTGTCTTACTGATATTCTCACCTTCTTTTTGCGCAGCCACCAGGAATATACAGCGATGTGCATTCAGGCGGGTAGCATACGTTTCATCATTAAAACCATAATATACATTCGCAATATCCCGCAGAAAAATATTCTTATTACTATTTACATTGATCACTGTATTCCTGATCTCATCCAGTGATTTATAGCTACCGCTACTCTTGATATTGTAAGTGCGATTCCCTGCATCAATGCTACCACCTGGGATGTTCGCCATTTCTCCCTGCAAACTACTGATCACACTGTTCACAGAAATTCCCATCTGTGCAATCTTCTCCATCTGCAATTCAATCCGCACCTGTCTGCCAGGTACACCATGAATCTCTACATTCTTCAGTTCCTTCAGTCTTTCCAGTTCATCCTGCAATTTCTCAGCATAATATTGCAGTTTGTCCATGGACGCATTTTCAGATACAAGGCCCAGTTGCAGGATATTTACATCACTTGGTTGGAACCGCATCACTTCAATGCGTATATTTTCTGGCAGTTCTCCGCGTTTACCATTTACCACACGCAGCATTTCCTGGTACTTTTCATTTACATCGCTGCTATATTTATATTCTACCCTGATCACGGCCAGACCATCGCCAATAGAGGTACGCAACCTTTTTACATTCTCCTGTGCATAGAGTTCTTTTTCGAGTGGATCTACCACGAGGTCTTCCATATCTTTCGGACTGGTACCGGGATACACGACTACCACAGAGTAAGTAGGCGCATGCATTTCCGGGTCTTCGGAACGGGGCATATTAAGGATCGTCGTGATGCCCAGTGTAATAATCATGATAAAGATGACCAGGGTAAACTGGTAATTCTTTACCGCATATGTTGAAATTTTCATGTGCTGATAGTTGAAACGGTTAAACTTATTTTACACTGATCGGACTGCCATCAGTGAGATAAGCACTGCCGGAAATAATGAGTGCACCTGCCTGTTCCAGACCTTTGGTAATGATCACCTGGTCTTTTTCCATACCACCGATGGTCACGGTGACCTTCTTTGCCGTTTTATTATCGTTGGTGATGAATACATAACCAGTACTGCCATCGCCTTCCATCAGGGCTTCGTAAGGGATAGCCCATGGGCCATTGTTTGTTGCTGTTGCGCCATCACCTGTAGCCCTGCCGGCTTCAGACCTACCATCACCAGCAGTCCTGCCTGCCTGTAACCTACCTTCTCCAGCAGCCCTTCCTGCTTCAGATTTTCCATCACCAGCAGTCCTTCCAGCTTCTGATCTACCATCACCAGTAGTCCTTCCAGCCTCAGATTTTCCATCACCAGCAGCCCTTCCTGCTTCTGATCTACCATCACCTGTAGTCCTTCCAGCCTCAGATTTTCCATCACCAGCAGTCCTTCCAGCTTCTGATCTACCATCACCTGTAGCCCTTCCAGCCTCAGATTTTCCATCACCACCATTCGCCTGATTTTTCACTTTCCCACCTGCAGGCTCAATCGTCGCCTTGCCAAACATGCCATAGGCAATAGCTGCAGGCTTTGCACCATTCAAACGAATATCAGCTTTGAATGTACCACTGGTCTGATTCAGACCTTCTGTTTTACGTACTACTGTACCTTCAAACGTCTTTCCTGGTACCGATTCAATTTCAATCGTCGCTTTGTCCTGTGCCTGGATTTCCGCCCATTGTTTATTGCTCAGGTCTACCCGCAGCAGCCAGTTGCCGGCAGCTGCACCATTCGTTTCGAAGATGGGAGTACCAGCTTGCACCAGTTGACCTTCGTTAGCGAGTTTACGTAATACATACCCGTTAGAGGTGGCACGGATCTGTGAATGACTGCGATTGAACTCAGCCGATTTAAACTGCTCCTCTGCTATGTTCATCGCCGTTTTTGTATTCTGCAATTGTTCCAGTGTGGCTACGCTATCCTGGTATAAGTGTAGTACACGGTTGTAGTCACGCTGTGCTTTTTCAAAACCCAGTTGTGCCTGCGTAACCTGTGCATTGATCTCAATAGGATTGAGGGTAGCCAGTACCTGACCGGTTTTGATCGCATCGCCTTCTTTCACAGCAAGGCTTTGAATGATACCACCGGTTTTAAAAGAAAGCATGGTTTCATCGTCAGTAGTAAATTGTCCGGACACGGCTATGGTAGCGGTACCTGTGTGCTGACCATTTAGTGGCAACAGTTTTACCGGGATCACTTCAGTCGTATTTTTGTTTTCAGCGGCTTTGTTATCTCCACAGGAAGCAACGAAGACAGCGAGAAAAGAGAGTAGTAAGATGGCGTGAATAGTTTTCATATATCAACGTTTAATATTGTTATTATAACTGGTAAGCGGCGGCCTGCAATTCAATGTCGGCCATAGAAGTTTGTACCCCTGCAAAAGCAACAGCTACCTGCAGGCGTGCGTTGGTTAATTGGTTTTGCGCATCCAGCAGTTCCAGGTAAAGGAGCTGACCGGCTTTGTATACTTTGAACTGATCGCGGTAATATTTTTCAGAAAGGGCTAGTTGTGTTTGAGCATTCTGATAATTAGCGACAGCGGTATGGTAGTTATTGTAAGCCGTGGTGAGTGCGAGTTGCAGCGAACTATATATTTCGTTGTAAGCCGCATCGACGGTTTTTATTTCAATGGCTGCCTGTTGTGCTTTGTGCTTTTGCTGACCGGAGGTGAAGAGGTCCCACTGCAGATGTACACCCCATAAGAAATAGCGGGTTTTATTGTCTACACTCCAGTTGAAGCCCTGTGAACCAAGGTCCAGGAAGGTGCTGAGTTTCGGAACGAGGTAGGAGTTGTATTGTTTGTATTGCAGACCTGCGATCTTTTTTTGCTGTTCCAGCTGTTGCAGTTCTTCCCGTTTTGTAATCGTGCTGGTATCGGCTACCGGCAGGAGGGAAGCGGTAGCAAAAGTGGTGCTGTCCAGAAGAATAGTATCGTTCAGGGGTTTGTTGAGGAGGAAGTTGAAATATGCTTTTGATAGGGTGCGTTGGTTTTCAGCACTGGTGATATTGGTGATAATTTTTTGTTGTTCTGCCTGGGAGCGTGTCAGGGCAGTGGTATTGGTCACTCCGTTTGCAATAAAACTTTTATTGACCCTGATATTTTCATCTACCAGCAGCATGGCAGCGTTGTAGATTTCAACAGCACGGCAGCTTTGGTAGTACTGGTAGTAAGCAGTTTTGAGATCCTTCACCAGTTTACGCTTATACACGTTTACTGTTGCCTGTTGCAGGGAAATACTTTCGCTGCGGATTTTGTTGGCATACCAGATCTCTGTGTTGATGAGCGGGAGGGTGGTGTGCAGTTTGGCATCGTAGAAATTATCGGGATTGAGGAGCACGGATTGATTTTTCAGCTGTGGAAACTGGTTGCTGCCCGTGAGCTGGTTGAGGCTCGAGTACACATTGTTCAGCAGGTCTCCGAGTGGAATGTCGATGGTACGACCACCGGCTGCACGGGTATAATCACCTTCCAGGCTCACGCTGGGGTAAAAGAGTGATTTGGCTTCCTGCAGGGCATACAGCGATTTGTCCAGCTGGAAATTGCGCTGCTGTAGGCCCTGGTTGCGGGTAAAGGCTTCCCGGATGTAGTGTTCAAGCAGCGTATCCTGGGCAGAAAGGCGGAATGATGCGCCCAGGATAGCTACTATGAACAAAAGTCTTTTTTTAATGTGTGTTGACATAATGAACACTGTTTAGTGAAGCGGTATAAAAAAAGACACGTTAAGTGTCAATGAAAAAAGGTGGATTATTGTTTGTGTCAACCTGATGGTTGACACAAACAATTTATTTCTGAATAATTTGCATAAACTCTTGTATTGCAGACTGGACAAGGGATGCCTGCTCTCCTTCATTCAACCTGGTCACTTTCATCCTGTCACGGATAGAGAGGGCGATAATGCCATGTCCTAAACTCCAAAAGATCATTCCTGCTTTTACAGGATCAGAGAAACGGAGGTGGTCTTTGGCAGCTTCTACTGTATTCAGCAGGAACTGAAAGGAGCCGTTACAATTTTCCCAGAAATCATCTTCCTGCACCGCTTTCATAGGAGAGCGAAGTATGAACATGAGATCGTAGAGGTCCGGGTTGGCAATGCCATATTCGATATATGCTTTCAGCAATTCCCGCAGTCGCTGCATGGGATCGGCAGAAACAACATGCACCTGGAAGTATTCATGCAGCTGATCAAACGCTTCGCGCTGGATCTCGTAAAACAATTCGTCTTTATCCTTGTAGTACAGGTAGATGGTAGCAGGGGAATACTCAATCTTTTCTGCAATGTTGCGGATCGAGGTTTTCTCATATCCATCTTTAATAAACATCTCCATGGCAGCGCTGATAATCAGCTTCCGCATCTCCTGTTTTTCTCTTTCTTTCCTGTCAGATATCCCCATAATGATTTAATTTACAATGCAAACTTACTGAACAGTGTTTAGTAAACCAAATAAAATCTCTCCGAGGCAGGTAATTTCTCTTGTATTCCTTTCCCTTTCTGTCCCTCCGCTAAGGAAATCTTCTTTTGCCGAAGGCGAAAGAAGATTTTTTTGCTTCATTTTCTTGGAAATTTGGAATTTCCCGCTTTATCTTTGCATCAGTTCTTTAAGATACCTTATCAAGAAAGGCAGAGGGAAATGGCCCTGCGAAGCCTTAGCAACCATCCTGTTCCACCAAACAGGAAAGGTGCTACATCCATCCCGGATCAAACCGGGAAAGATAAGTCAGTAGATTTGATCGA
>Ga0316604_10001112_pt1 | contig 25658 bp, 28 predicted proteins | sample OWC_soil_day20_C_FD_207650 | JGI IMG/M metagenome (GOLD analysis project Ga0316604, IMG submission 207650) | Wetland soil microbial communities from Old Woman Creek delta, Ohio, United States - OWC_soil_day20_CT | ecosystem: Environmental > Terrestrial > Soil > Wetlands | place: USA: Ohio...
GACCATCGCTCATCATCGCCTACTCGCCGTGCATCAATCACGGTTTGAAGGCCGGCATGGGCTGCAGTCAGGCCGAATCTAAGCGGGCGGTCGAATGCGGATATTGGGGCCTATATCGATACAATCCCGAATTGAAAACACAGGGAAGCAATCCGTTCGTACTCGATTCAAAAGAGCCGACGGCGAGCTTCCGCGAGTTTCTGATGGGCGAAGTACGATACTCATCCCTGCAAAAACAATATCCCGAGCAGTCCGAAGCCTTGTTCGTCAAGACCGAACAGGATGCAAAAGAAAGACTGGAAAACTACCGTAAACTCGCCGGACTCAAGGCTTGAGGCAGCGACGTTCGCCACATGAATTTAACATGAGAGGGATGATATTATGAAAAACACTCAAATTGCTACAGAACTGGCCCCGGCTGCCATTGGTCCATACGCCCAGGGTATTAAGGCAGGCGGCATGGTTTTTGTCTCCGGTCAAATCCCGGTAAATCCGGCAACTGGTGAGTTAGTCACTGATATCGCGGCTGCGACCAAGCAATCGCTCTCCAACTTGGCGGCGGTTTTGCAGGCGGCAGGCTGCTCAATGGATCAAGTCGTAAAAACTACCGTGTTTTTATCGGATCTGAAAAACTTTGCGGCCATGAATGAAGTATACGCTGGGTTTTTCAAAGTGAATCCACCGGCTCGCTCAACCGTAGAGGTGGGAGCTCTGCCTAAAGGCGCCGTGGTAGAAATTGAAGCCATTGCGGTTATAGACTAAATTCGGTCAAGGTTCGGGACAGAGAAAAAGGGGGCTGGCTCAAGTAGGTTTGGAAACCTATTTTGAGACAGTCCCCTTTTCATCGAGTTTGACTTGTTGCAGAGTTGGAGGGTATTTGCATATCAGTGTAGAAGTGAATTGTCTTGAATTGAAATATCAGGAGGCGTACACATGAAAGATCATTTCTGGATCCCCAGCCGGGGGAAACGGTTATCGGCAATGCTTCACATGCCTGATGAGGTGAACAAGGATACCCCCATTATTGTCTGCTGCCATGGTTTTACTGGCGACAAGATCGGTGCGAACCAATTGACCCTGAACCTGGCCAAAGAATTGGAACGTTCGGGATATATAGTTGTTCGTTTTGATTATCTCGGCTCTGGCGACAGTGACGGCGATTTTCCAACCGATACAATCGTCACTGGCTGGAAAGAAGATTTGATCAATGTTCTTGCATGGGTGAGAAACCAGAGCCGATTTTCAGCCTCGCCGCTTCTGCTTTACGGGCACAGCCTGGGCGGGTTGGTTGCATTGACTCATAGTGCCACAGATCAGGGCATTGCCGCGCGCATTGTCTTTGCACCGGTGATCTATCCGATTCCCAACTTCCAGCATATCCTGGGGGCGGAGTTATGGGCGCAATCTGTCGCGGGGCAACCCATTGCCAATTTCTTCGGCAAAGGGTTCAGACTGGAAGGGCAGTTCGTGAAAGATCTGCTGGAAAATAATTATGATCCCCTTGGCAATGCGGTTCAGCTAAAGACTCCCTTGTTAGTGATACATGGCTTGGAGGACGTGGCCGTCCCCATCCAGGGGTCTATTGATCTATATGAAAAATATGCGGGTCCTAAACTGTTTTTAAAACCACAGATTGATCATGTTGCCACCGGCAACTACGAAGTCCCACCCCACTTGATTCTGGAGTGGCTGGCGGAAAAATTCCCGATTGTCACGAAATGATCGGCAGCAAAACGGAAAAACGGCTGCCTTTTCCCAAAGTGCTATGAGCTTCGACGGAACCGCCGTGAATTTCAACCAATTGTTTTACGATAGCCAACCCGATGCCTGAACCGCCGCTTTTTTTGTCGCGGGCTTTATCCGCCCGGTAAAAATGCTCAAAGACAAACGGAAGATCTTCCTCTGCAATACCGCACCCGTTATCGCTGATGTCAATTTGCAGCCAATCCCGGTTGCTTCGGGCTACGATTCGGGTGCTGATGCTAACCTCGCCGTTTTCCGGCGTGTAGCGGATGGCGTTGGTCAACAGATTATAGAGCACCTGGCTAATTCGACGGGAGTCCACCGGGATTTTGGGTGTTGGCGTCAGTTCTTCACGTAAGGAGACATTGCGTTCCACGGCCAACGGTTCCAGCATACTGACGGCCCGGTGGATGATCAGGCTGATATCTGTTGCTTCTTTTTCAAGCGCTAATTGTCGGGCTTCGGCCAGGGAAAGGTCTCTCAGGTCCTTGATCATGCGGCTCAGGTAGTCCGTTTCCTCCCGTAGCGAGTTCAAGGTTTCATCACTTCGCTCAACGACTCCTTCGAGCATACCTTCAAGGTTACCCTGAATGATGGTGAGCGGTGTCCGCAGTTCGTGCGCTACGTCAGCCAGCAGTCGACGCCTCAAGGCCACTTGCTCTGCCAGTGACTGGGACATTCTGTTGAACCCTTCAGCCAGCTTGCCGACTTCACTACGGGAATCAATATCGACGGTTTTCCCATATTGCCCCATTTCCAGGGTGGATAAGGCTTCGCCCAGTTTGCGGATGGGAACGGTGATGCTGCGAGCCAGAACATAACTGGCAAACAAGCCGACAAGCAGAATGCCTCCCCCGACCCAATACAAGGAACGGTGGATGGAATCCAGAAATGTCTGCTCTGCCGCTCCTGTCATGGACATCATACCCATGCCTGTAGTCTGTGCGGCCAGATATGCACTGAAATGGAGAGTCATCTGGTGATTGGCCAGAGTTACGAGTAAGACTACCGTGAAGAGAATTGACAGAAACACCAGTCCTGTGATGCGTGAGGTGATGCTATGCATGGGCGTCACCGGCAAATTTGTAGCCTACCCCGTATACCGTCTGGATGATATTGGGGTCCTTCGAATTGTCGCCGATTTTGCGGCGCAGATTTTTGACGTGGGCGTCGATCGTCCGTTCATAGCCTTCAAATGCAACACCCTGGATTTGTTCGACCATTTGAAAGCGCGTTAGCACTTGGCCCGGATGTGTCGCAAGCAGTTCGAAAATTTTGTATTCCGTAGGAGTAAGTTCAAAAGTTGTTTCATCAGTGCTGACCGTGTAGCCGGCGGTGTCGATAATGAATTTTCCGATTCGAAAGGGATCAGTTTTTTCCGCGGACTTGCGGGTTCGACGCAGGATGGCTTTCACACGGGCTACCACTTCACGTGGACTGAAAGGTTTCGATACATAGTCGTCCGCGCCAAGTTCCAGGCCGATGAGGCGGTCGGTTTCTTCATCGCGGGCAGTTAACATCAAAATGGGTGTGTCGCTTTCCTTGCGGATTTGACGGCAGACATCCAATCCACTTACACCGGGAAGCATTAAGTCGAGTACCAGTATATCCGGTTTCTTGTCTCGGTAAATCTGCAATGCAGTGATTCCGTCAAAAGCAGTGAGAACGGAAAAATCTTCTTTTTCAAAATAACTTCGCAGCAATTTGGCAATTTTGGGGTCATCATCTACCAAGAGGACCGAGTTTTGCGGCATATGTATCACCTCATTATGGTTTCATTTACGATATTTCTTCTATTTCACAATTCGACCCATCCAGACAAAAGCCCTCTCCGTGAGCGAGAGGGCTTTTATCTGAGTCGATATGCCGTTCCTATTTCGGCGTTTGTAGTCCTCGCTGGTGTTGTTCCTATTTTGCGTTGTTGATGGCAGCAATCAGATCGCGTTCAACAGACGCTGCTTCTTCCTGCAGCCGGTTATCACCAAGTAGCGAAATCAGGGCAGACGGACGCGGCATGCCAATCATGGTAATCCCATTTTCAACATAGACCACGACCTTGCACGGTAGAAAATATCCCACCCGGATGTTCGTTTCCAGTACTGCTTTCGCCCGTTGGGGATTACAGACTTCTAAAATACGGAAATTCCCCTGATAGTCCACGCCTTTTTCTTTAAGCTTTGCAGGTAGGTCGAGTTCCCAAAGTACGCCGAACTTAAAATCAGCCAAGGCGTGCTTCAGACTGTCAACTGCTGTGTCAAAGTCTTTTTGACTGGAAACTGTGTAATCGAACATCTTATTTTCCCCCTTTGTTTATTTGGCTATAACCATCGTCATCATACCGCCGTCTTCATGGTCCAGGATGTGGCAGTGAAGCATCCAGTCGCCCGCATTCTTCATCACAAAGGCCACGTCAACATATTGCCCGGCTGGTACGTTAATCGTGTCTTTCCACATTTCACGCGGCGGGCGCTGCCCATTTAAGGAAACGACTTGAAAATAGGCGCCGTGGATGTGCATCGGATGATCCATCCTGTGCATTCCCATGGTGTCTTTATTAAAGAAACGGACTTTGACGACCTGGCCGACTGTGACCGGCAGGGGATCGACATCCGGAAAAGATTTGCCATTGATGGTCCATCGCATCATGCCGCCAGTCGAAGGCGTCGATGTCCCATGCCCCTGATGTCCGCCCATCATGCCACCGCCGCCCATCATACCGCCCATATTCATGCCGGAATTGAGTTCCAGGACAAAGTCCGGATTTTTGCTTTCTATATCGGGAAAGGGCCGCGGGGTAGCACGCACGAAAGGCGAAACCACCAGAGGCGATTGCCCTTCCCGATAACGGATCGGCACCAGAATGCCCAATTCACTGCGGTCGCTCTGGATGGCATAATTTTTGCCTGCCTCACCGGCAGCGCCCACTTCCACGTCCAGCCGCTCGCCAGGCGACAGAGTCACCGTATCTGTCAGGTAGTCTTCAACCAGCGGGTGACCGTCGGTATGAGTGACGCGAAACTGATGACCGGTGATGCGCAGCGTATGCACAGCTGCCGTGGACGCATTGATAAACCGAATTTTGTGCACCTCCCCGGATTGAAAAATCAAGGGTTCGATGGCAGGACCAGTCTTACCGTTTACGGTTTCGATATTTCCATAGCGTTCCATATCGCCGCGAGCGGTGCCTGGCAATCGCTTTCCGTATGCGTCGAGATACCAGTCATCAAGTATCAGCACATGATCCCCGCTATATTGCTTGTCTGTCGCTGTTTTTACGATGAATGGAGCATACAGGCCCATGTCGACCTGAGTGAGTACCGGGCGAAAATGGGAGTGGTACCAGTACGTTCCGGCTTCGGTTGCTGTGAATTCATAGTGGAACGAATCCCCCTGCGCGATGATCCGGCTGGGACCGTCCTGATCGTTGGGGACCAGGAGCCCATGCCAGTGGATATTCGTAGTCACAGGCAGATGGCTGACGCCATCCACAACGACTCGTTCCCCTTCAGCGACTACAATCGGAAAACCAGGTACTCCACCATTGTAACTCCATACCTTTGTTGACAGTCCGGGTTTGAGTTCCCACATCGTTTCCTGCAGATCAAGGGAAATATTTGCCGCATAGACAGGTGTCAGGCCCAAAAACAACCCGGTCAGAAGGATTACGGCCCAGCGTTTCATCACGTGGATTCCTCCCTCACATTAATTTCTTCCTAAATCCATTGTAGCAGAAATCAAAAATGATAAAAGAATATTCGTTAAATTCATACCACCCGCTTTGCCCCATAAAATCGCTGGACAAAGTAAGAGTCATTGATGTCGGCAATGGCCTCTCTTTTTGCGTAACTTTCAGTGCTGTTGAGTTATCCGTTTGTACGGGAACATATATTTCGGAACAAAAATCCGACAATGAAAAGTTGGATGAACAGCAACGGCCACATAACAAAAATCCTCCTTACAGTAAATGGGGGTAAAAAGGGCAGCTCTTCCAACGGAAAAGCTGCCTGAATCATTCTGGCGATCAGTGATGGCCGGAATGAGGATTTTCGCTATCTTTGGGTGGCTCAGGATTGGTCGGTTGCGGTGCTGGCGTTTGGTCTTTGTCAGTAGTCGGGTTGGTTGGGACCGGCGTAGCTGGCTCAGTCGCGGCATGCACGGAAGTCATGGCGGGAAGCAGTACGGCAGTGGCGACGGATAGAGCCAGGATTCCTGCCAGAAATACGCGGGTTAGTTTTTTGTTCATCATATGTTCCTCTTTTCTTGTTTCATAGTTTACGTCCGTTCAATATTCTGTCGAGCTTTGACTTGAGTATAGCGAAGCAATATGAAGAACTTGTGAAGGAACTATGAAGAAGTGATGGGATTTTTTGCACCTATCAGGACACAATGACGCAGATTGTTTTCGTTTAGTTATTTTTTGTTCGCGTTGGTGGCCTACAGGTGTGTCGAGTAGAAACCGTAGGTCAGCAGGCAGGATAGTATTACGGAGCCAATGATGTAGTTCGATAATTTGTCTCCGTAAAATTTTTCCTGCAGGTTTGTCTGGGAAAAAGCATAGCCCAGAACGATAAACCCCACAATGACAAATACTCCATGAGTTACCCAGTGGTGGGTGGTCAAAGCGGCCATCCAGGCCTTGAACAGAGGGGTAGTCTCCTTGAAAATCAGCAGGAGAGCCGTGGCAACGGAAATAACAGCCGTGGACAGACCAAAACCAATCGTCATTTTACTCAACATGTTATTTGCCTCCCAAGCCCATTTTTACTGCCTGCACGATAAGGGAACCGGACCCTTCCATTACAAAACCCAGGATAATCAGGAGCGAAGCCGTAACGATGACGAGTTTTCGTGCAGATGCATTGGTGAGCAGATTGTTTTGATAGACAATGATGGGGATGAATGTGCTGAGCAGCAGCAGAACCAAAAAAACATGTTCCTTGGCTTCCATGAAAAAATTATGCCCCTGCGGAAAGGGCCCTTTGAGGATGATTGCCTTATCAGCGGCATAATAAGTGTAATACCACCAACCTCCGGACAAAAATGAAATCCATTCGAAAACAGCCTGAATCCAACTCGCCGTTTTTATTCGGCTCAGATTATTTTCACTGATATTGACGACTTCGGCGATAAGCCACAACGCGACAAATAGACCCCAGACGCCGAACACTACGTGAGGCATTGCTAAAAAACCGACACTCATGTTTTCACCTCCATTTTATTTATTGACGCAATATTGCGATAATTTATGATTTAATTTTATCACTGTGCGGAGCGAGTCACAACACAATCAACAGTTTTGCAGTCGAACGAAAAAATCGAGGGATAAACAGACAAGAGAAAAACAACATCAGTCCTTCACAACTTCTTCACAGGTTCTTCATAATTCATTGTTATGATTGGATCATAAACAAAGAGGGGGAAAACAAAATGTTCAATAAAAAAACAGGTTCTATTCTGACAGTAGCTCTGATCTTGGGCGTTTTGGGAGTTGCCGGCGTAGCGATGGCGGCCCAGGGGCCCAGCGGGATGCCTTGTGCGGATCCGGCACTTCGACAGCAGATGATGGACTCCAATGTTAAAAGCGGATTCATGACGCAAGAACAGGCCGATCAAATGCAGAAAAATATGGATCAGATGGTGACCGGCGGCAATCAAGCGAACCCGATGATGCAGCAAGGGCCGATGAATCCAATGATGCCCATGGGGCCACAGGGGAACGCCCCTACGCCTGGGAAATAACGGATTGACAACAGAATAGGAGTTTAGAACGTCCGGAAGCATCTTCCGGACGTTCTTTGCAATACGGTGGCAATTAATCATTGGGAGGGAACCGTTAATACACAGGAAATAAGTCCACGGATATTCCGAGACCATAACGGAATTACATGCTGGATAGTCCGGAACAGGTAAGATGATAATTCGTCGACTTATTTATCATAGATATCTGCCTGTCGATAGCTGGAAGGTTGTTCGACACGGCCCAAGCTCTGTACAAGATTGCCCGTGTCGCATAATTTCGGGCAATCTTGTATAGCTGAACAAAACTAGTCCTGTTTTTTAACGAAGATTTATATCATCGTTCTAATGTACTGTGCGTTATTTTGGCATAAACTAATTATTGGAGATTAATGTATATCGATGATCGCTTTCTGGAATTGCTTTATAATATACTGTGTTATCGGCCTTGCCTGAAAGGAGACTTTAGCTATGGTGACAGCTGTCGTGCCTGCCTCAGGTAAAAAAATATATACCTGCCCGATGCATCCTGAAGTTCTACAGGACCGTCCCGGCTACTGTCCCAAGTGCGGCATGGCATTAGAGCGTAAGACGGTGACAGCGGGCATGGATGGCGAGGAGGATATCGAACTTCGATACATGACAAAGCGCTTCCAGATCGGCGCACTACTGACTGTGCCGGTGTTCCTCCTGGCGATGGCTCACGTGGTCCCGGCACTGACCGAACTATCATGGGTGGATAGCCACGTTTCACGCTGGCTGCAATTTGCACTCACCACGCCTGTGGTCTGGTGGGGCGGGTGGCCGTTTTTCCAACGCGGCTGGAACTCGATAATAACGTACAACTTGAACATGTTTACACTGATCGCCATGGGCGTTGGTGCAGCATACATCTTTAGCGCTATTGCGATGCTCATGCCCGGCCTGTTTCCTCACACGATGCAGCACGAGGGCAAGGTTGCCATCTATTTTGAAGCCGCGGCGGTGATCGTTGTACTGGTGCTTCTCGGGCAAGTGCTCGAACTACGTGCCCGCAGCCGCACGGGCAGCGCCATCAAGGCGTTGCTTAACCTGGCGCCGCCTACGGCGCGTCTGGTCCAAGAGGGAGGAGATCATGAAGTCCCGCTCGGCCAGGTGAAAGTCGGCGACCTACTCCGCGTGGTTCCGGGTGACAAGGTGCCGGTTGACGGCGCGGTGGTCGAAGGCCATTCCAGCGTGGAAGAATCCATGATCACCGGCGAACCGATTCCTGTGGAAAAGACCATCGGTGACAAGGTAACCGGCGGCACCATCAACGGTCCCGGCAGTTTCATCATGCGTGCCGAACGAATTGGCAGTGATACGCTGCTTGGACAGATTGTAACCATGGTCGCGGAAGCTCAGCGCAGCCGAGCACCCATTCAAGGTCTCGCCGACAAGGTTGCGGGCATCTTTGTGCCGGCGGTGGTGGCAGTTTCTGTGGTCACTTTCGTCATCTGGATGTGGATGGGACCCGAGCCGAAACTTGCATACGCCGTTGTCAATGCCGTCGCAGTTCTTATTATTGCCTGCCCGTGCGCCCTCGGTCTGGCTACGCCCATGTCCATCATGGTCGGAGTCGGTCGCGGCGCACAGGCAGGCGTACTCGTGAAAAACGCCGAGGCGCTTGAACGGTTGGAGAAAGTCGATACGCTCGTCGTGGACAAGACTGGAACTCTCACGGAGGGTAAACCGATACTCGTGGATGTCCTGCCCGCCGACGGTTTCGATGCTAAGGATTTCCTGAGTCTCGCTGCTTCATTGGAGCAAAACAGCGAACATCCCCTCGCAGCTGCGATCGTGCTTGGGGCGAAGAAACGGGGCAGTGTTTTTGAGGTTGTGAAGGAATTTCGGTCATCGACAGGGGGCGGTGTTGTCGGAACCATCGTTGATCAAGTGGTGATGATCGGCAAACCGGCCTTCCTGCGATCGGAAAATATTCCGGGCTTGGAGCTGCTTGAAGCCTCGGCGGTGAAACATCAGGAAGAGGGCAAAACTGCGGTGTTTGTCGCCATCGATGGCAAGCCGGCTGGAATCCTGACCGTCGCGGACCCGGTCAAAGATACCACCGCAGAAGCCATCAGGGATCTCCACTCTCTCGGGTTGAAAATTGTCATGCTTACGGGCGACAACCGTCGCACTGCCGCAGTGGTGGCCAAACAACTCGGTATCGATGCGGTAGAGGCCGAGATCGAACCCGCCGGCAAAGTCGATCATATCAAGAAGCTGCGAGGGGAAGGCAAACATGTTGCGATGGCTGGCGACGGTATCAATGACGCACCTGCCCTCAGCGAAGCGGAAGTCGGCATTGCCATGGGGACCGGCACCGATGTGGCCATGCAAAGTGCGGGCATCACTCTCGTGAAAGGCGACCTGCGCGGCATTGCCAAGGCTATCCGTCTTAGCCGCGCCACCATGGGAAACATCCGACAGAATCTGTTCTTCGCCTTTATCTACAACGCGTTGGGTATTCCGGTGGCAGCAGGGGTGCTTTATCCCTTCTTCGGTCTGCTGCTCAGCCCGATCATTGCCGGCGCCGCGATGAGTCTGAGTTCCGTCTCGGTCATCGGCAATGCTTTGCGACTGCGAGCGGTCAATCTTGAATCTGAGGATGAAAGGAGCAAAATCATGAGTAACGAAAGCGGTTCTGAAAAGAAGGTTGTGTACACATGCCCGATGCATCCGGAGGTGCAACAGGAAAAGCCCGGCAACTGTCCCAAATGCCATATGACATTGGAACCAAAGAAGTAGCAGAAAAAGAATGTTTGCGCATGAGCGAGCCTCAAACAGCACAGATTAAGCGGATCCTCGAAAAATGGAGGTGCAATTATGGGATATGGATATGGACGGGATTACGGAATGATGGATGGTTGGTTCGGAGGAGGGATTTTCATGATGGTTTTTTTGGTGGTTATTCTTGTCGGTGGCTTTTTTCTGGTTCGCATGCTGATGAATCATTCACAATCAATTGCACGGTCCTCCGAGAATACGGCACTTGAAATTCTGAAACAACGTTATGCACGCGGTGAAATCAACCACGAAGAATTCGAGAAAATGAAGGCAAATCTTTCATAGGCCTGATGATGTCGCTAAGCCATTCGTAAGGGATGGCGAGAAAATCTGATGGTTTATCAGCCTGTGACCATCGGCAAGAATATTATCAAGTGATTTGAAGCTTGAAAAAAGCAATAGGGAGGGGCTACTGATGAAAAAAATACTCTTGGTTCTCTTGATACTCATGTTGTCAGGTTCTTTGACCGGGAACATCGCCTCGGCTGATGCAGATGATCAAACGGGTTTCTGTCCGTACATACAGCAAGCGACGAATCTGACAGACGAGCAAAAACAGCAGATTGCGACCTGGCAGAGCCAGTTGATCGACAATCGCAAACAAGTATTGAAAAAGCAAGTTGAGTGGGGTTGGGTTACCCAAATCCAGGCTGACCAGCAGATCACTAACATGCAGCAATGGCAGAGTAACGGATATGGCATGTGGATGGTGGGAGCCGGCGGTGGAGGTATGATGAAATCAGGCGGTGGAGGTATGATGGGAGGCGGTATGATGGGTTCGGGCCATCAGGGCTATGGCATGATGTGGGGTGGTAAGGGCTACTATTCCCCATATGCACAGAAGGCGGCGAACCTGACGGACGAGCAGAAGCAGCAGATGACCACATGGCAGGACCAGATGATCGAAAACCGCAAACAAGTTTTAAATAAACAGGTTGAATGGGGCTGGATCACCCAGGCCCAGGCGGATCAACAGATCGCAAACATGCAGCAATGGCAAAAAAACGGATATGGCATTTGGATGATGAGCCCTGGGCGGTAACTGTTTTTGAGGAGAAGGTGCGATTGAGGTTGAGGTAATGAAGACGATGAAAATAATGAAAGCCTTTGTAGGCATAAGCTTGATTCTAGTGTTGGTGGCAGTCGGAGGAGTTTCGGCTGCCACGTTGCCAAGTTCGGTTTCAGCCGCCAACTATTATGAAATGACTCCCAATCCTTGGTATGTTTCTCTGGGAGTAAAGGGATATCAGCAAACGAATGATGCCACCTGCGGACCGGCTGCAGTTATGTCGCTGATGCATTGGTACAATATGTTGAGTAATAAGGATCTGACTGCAGAAACTGAAATGCGAATCGCCCGGGAAATGGGAACAGGGGATATGAAATCTCCACGACCTGGAACAACAACAGAACAGATGGTAGCTTGGCTGGAGAAAAATGGCTTCGTAGTGATCAGTGGGGAAGACGGCTCGCTTGAATTGGTGCGGGGATATTTGAATAAAGGGATTCCTGTACTGGTTGAATGGATCGACTGGGGCGGACACTGGGTGGTGGCGACAGGCTATCATGCGGCCTATGAGTCGCCAACCAAGGGGCCTGATACTATCTTTTTCGCCGATCCCTCGTCCCATTGGGGCAATCCGAACAACCCGGACGGTATTTCCTCTTTTAACGCCTGGCGCTTCCGGGACATGTGGTTTGATGTCCAGTATCTGAAGCCGGGGCAGATCACCCGCAACGTGTATATCGTCGCCATTCCCCTTAAGCAGGAATAATATTCGTTAGTGATGCAAAGGATATTAATGTCTTTCGAATTTGACAATGTTTATATCCGAGTATTACAATCTGATTTATATAATTGCTCTCTGATGCTAAATTGCGGTATTGGCGGCGAGGCGATCGGAATGTTGAAATTGGAGGACTATCATGGATGCTGCGACCATAAAATTGGTGAAAATGGCTGATTTATTCAGGGAGTTAGGAAGCGTTGCAGTCGGTTTTTCGGGTGGTGCCGACAGTGCGTTTTTGGCAGCGGCGGCTTACCGCGTATTGGACCTCAAGGCCGTGGCCGTTACGTGTTGCTCCGCAACCCTGCCTGAAACTGAAAGACGTGAGGCAACAGAAACCGCTCGCCAGATTGGGATCAAGCATCTGTTTTTGCAACAAAATGAACTGGATAGTGAAGAGTTTGCTCGTAACGACGCGCAACGTTGCTATTATTGCAAAAAGGGGCGTTTTGACGCTTTGTCCGCCTGGGCGGCTGTGAACGGATACCAATGGGTGCTGGAAGGTTCAAATGCTGACGACGTTGGCGATTACCGGCCTGGCATGCGGGCAGTGGAAGAACTGGATAGAGTCAGAAGCCCGCTGCTGGAAATCGGCTTCACCAAGGCGGAGATCCGTGAAATATCCCGTCAATGGGGTCTTCCCACCTGGAATAAACCCAGTGCTGCTTGCCTTTCTTCGCGTGTGGCCTATGGACAGCCGATTACGGAAGAAAAATTAGCTCAGATTGAACAGGCGGAAATGATCATTAAAACATATTGCCAGGGTCAAGTCCGGGTTCGTCATCATGGCAATCTGGCGCGGATTGAAGTGGACGCATCGGAAATCGGCCGGATAGCTAATGAGGAACACGGACCGGTGATTGCCGAGAAACTTCGAGGACTGGGATTTCTTTTTGTAACCGTCGATTTGGCCGGATATCAGACTGGGAGCTTGAATCAGCTGTTGACTTCTTCTCATAACTGAATAAAAAATACAAATCAGGTATTGACAACCCCTATATCTTAGTATTACAATCGGGATAATAAAAATTGCATAGTGCATCTCTTATCAAGAGTGGTCGAGGGACTGGCCCGATGACACCCGGCAACCGGCAGAAATGCAGTGGTGCCAAATCCAGCAGGAGAAATCCTGGCAGATGAGAGAACAAGAGTTTGCAAAACCTCTGTTCTTTCGGACAGAGGTTTTTTGATTTCTTATGAAAGAGGCTGATTAAATGTTGCTTGAGTCACAAATAGTTCATTCCGGAGTTTGTACCGACTCTGCCACAGGAGCCATCAGCACGCCGATATATCAGACGGCGACTTTCCGGCATCCATCCCTGGGGCAGAGTACGGGATATGATTACTCCCGGACAAAGAATCCGACCCGACAAGCTGTGGAACAGGCCATTGCGGCACTGGAAAGGGGAGTCGCCGGCTTCGCTTTTGCTACCGGAATGGCGACAATCAGTACGGTGCTGATGCTATTCCAACCGGGCGACCATTTTGTGGTTTCGGAGGATTGTTATGGAGGCACATATCGGGTGCTAGACAAAATATTTTCCCGCATGGGTTTTCAGGTGAGTTATGTTGATTCTTCGGATACGGACGCGTTGGCCGCAGCAGTTAGGCCGAACACGAAGGCCTTATTTGTTGAAACGCCCACCAATCCGCTGATGAAGGTGGTAGATTTGCGCAATCTGGTTGGCTTGGCCCGAATGAACAAATTGTTGACTATCGTTGACAACACGTTCCTTACTCCGTATCTGCAACGTCCCTTGGAGCTTGGGGTAGATATTGTACTGCATAGTGGATCAAAATATCTTTCCGGTCATAATGATGTTGTTTGCGGGCTGGTTGTGGCTCGTGAGCAAGAGCTCGCTGACAAGATCGCATTTCTCCAGAATGCACTGGGCAGCATTTTGGGACCGCAAGATTCCTGGCTATTGCTCCGGGGAATGAAAACTTTGGCGCTGCGGATGGATAAACATAATGCCAACGCACAAAGGGTCGCCGAGTGGTTGGTGGAGCACCCCAAGGTTGAACACGTTTTCTACCCCGGATTGGCTGAGCACCCGGGACATACGATTCAGACAGGACAATCCGATGGCCACGGCGGCATGATTTCGTTTCAGGTAAAGCGGGCGGAGATTGCTCCCCGGGTCCTGGAAAGGGTAACAATGCTGCGATTTGCAGAGAGCCTGGGCGGAGTAGAATCCCTGATTACTTTTCCGGCGGTGCAAACTCACGCCGATATTCCTGCCGATATCAGAGAGCGTATCGGAATTAATGACCGATTGCTGCGCTTGTCGGTTGGAGTTGAACATCCAGACGATATTATTGAAGATTTATCGCAGGCACTGGAATAAAATCCATGCTTTGTAAAAAGAAATGGAGTGATTTTCATGCAAGATCCTCATCCCTTGGCCAATGAAGTTGGTTTGACTGTGACCCGGTTAATTGAAGATACAGTATTTGGCTCGCTGGTTTTTATTGTACAGGATTCTCGGATTGTTCAACTCGAACGGAACGAAAAGTATCAATTTCCTGCGCCGCGAAAATCTCCAGCAGGAGATCCCAACAGGGCAGCCACCAACTCAAAGGGAAAACTTTCCGCGCTTGCGGCCGCTCTGAAGGGTCTGCAATTTGGACAAGTTGTCGTTAAACTTCAAGATGGTAGAATCGTGCAGATAGACCGGACGGAAAAACGGCGGGTGCCTGATTTGACCGGTGTCAGCGGTGACGGAATTTAAATAATACAAATTGAGGAGGAAAAAAGATGTTGAACAAGAAGAAATGGATTTCCTATGTAGCACTGGTGACACTAGCAGCCTTCGCATTGACGGGGTGCGGTGATGCCAAGAAAGCTGAGCCTGCGAAGCCGGCGCCAGCCGCAGAAAGGACCACAATCAAGGTCGGTGTGACAGCCGGTCCGCATGCTGAAGTGATGGAAGTAGTAAAAAAAGTTGCGGCTAAAAATGGATTGACGATCCAGATCGTGGAATTCAACGATTACATTCAACCTAATGTCGCTCTGAATCAAGGTGAAATTGATGCGAACAGTTACCAGCACAAGCCATTTCTTGACAATCAAATCAAGGATCGCAAGTATGAAATTACTTCCATTGCCCAAACAATCATTTTCCCAATGGGAATTTACTCAAAGAAAATTAAAAAATTGGATGAATTGAAGCCGGGTTCCTCAATTGCAATTCCCAACGATCCCACCAACGGCGGCCGGGCGCTGCTGCTGCTGGAAAAAAACGGCCTGATCAAGTTGAATCCGCAAGCGGGCCTCAATGCAACCGCCAAAGACATCGTCGAGAATCCCAAAAACCTCAAAATCAAGGAACTGGATGCAGCCCAGATTCCCAGAGTATTGGATGACGTAGACGCCGCCGCGATCAATACTAACTATGCTATGGTGGCAGGATTGGTGCCCAAAAAAGATTCGATTGCCATCGAAGATCCGAAATCTCCATACGCCAATTTGATCGCAGTTCGCACCAAGGATAAAGATGACCCTGTATTCAAAAAACTGATTGCGGCGTACCAATCGAATGAGGTCAAAGCTTTCGCCGATGAACACTTCAAAGGTTCTGTAGTAGTGGCCTGGTAATTGCTATTGACAAAGATCTTTCCAGATGGAATAATATACAAAAATACATTATGCAGCTGATCAGAATATCTGAAGGCTCAAAGAATACTTCGCATATGAAGTATCCTTTGAGTCTTTATTTTTTCAATAAGCTGAAAAAAGCAGGAGGGCATAAACGTGAGCAAGATTAAACAGGCATTGACAGAGTTGATCGGCAACACCCCTTTGTTGGCACTGAACAGATATAGTCAGGAAGTCGGGGTTAACGTTCCAATAGTGGCAAAGCTCGAGTATTTTAATCCGCTGGGCAGCGTGAAAGACCGCATTGCTTTGGCAATGATCGAAGCAGGTGAAGCGGCGGGAGATATCAAAGTCGATACTGTAATTATCGAACCTACTAGCGGCAATACAGGGATAGGACTGGCATTTGTTGCCGCATCACGTGGATATAAACTTATTCTGACGATGCCGGAAACCTTTAGTATTGAGCGACGTAACCTTCTCAAAGCGCTGGGAGCGGAGCTTGAGCTCACGCCCGGCACGGAAGGAATGAAAGGTGCTATAAAGAAAGCTGGAGAACTGGCGCAGGAGAACTCCAATTCCTTCCTGCCCCAACAGTTCAAAAACCCGGCAAACCCTGATATCCATCGCAAAACAACGGCTGAAGAAATATGGCGGGATACCGACGGCAAGGTTGATATTTTTATCGGCGGCGTTGGCACCGGCGGAACGGTTACCGGGGTCGGAGAAGTGCTGAAAAAATACAAGCCTTCCGTCAAAATCATTGCGGTTGAACCGGCGGCATCGCCTGTGCTTTCGGGTGGACAGCCTGGTCCCCACAAGATTCAGGGGATTGGCGCCGGGTTTATCCCGGATGTATTCAACCAGGGGATCGTTGATGAAATTATCCAGGTCAGCAATGAGGCGGCGATGGCAACCGGGCGAGACTTGGCAAGAACCGAGGGGCTCTTGGCAGGAATATCCAGCGGTGCGGCGACTTGGGCAGCGAGTCAGGTTGCCAAACGACCGGAAAATCAGGGAAAGACCATTGTCGTGCTTCTTCCTGACACAGGAGAGCGTTATCTGTCGACGCCTCTTTTCACTGAGCCGACTCCACAGTCTTAAATAATTTGGGTTGCAAAGCGAAGCAGGGCTGATCAGGTGACTGAAGGCCGGGGATTGATGAATATTCATTCCCCGGCCTTTTTTCATAACATAAGGGCGCGATTTTTCGCAACCCAAGAATCATTCGGGTATCATTTGTGTCTATTATCCGGCGGACAAGGACAACGAGGTTGCCGATATTCTGCGCAAACACAAAATATATGCGACGATGCGTGGGGGCTATATGCGTTTCGGAATTAACTTCTATAACACCAAGAAACATATGGATATAGTAGCTGACGCCTTGACGGAAATTTCCAGACTGTAAATTTGTTTTTCTCCCTTGCAGCGTTTCTGAAGATGTGCTAACATAAACGTAATTTAGCAACAGCATATTGTTGGCGGCTGATCGGAATACTGAAGGCCAGGAACGTCGGTTTGACGCTTCTTGGCCTTTTTTATTTTTTTCGGGAAAGGAGGCAGGCGATTCGATCAACCCGGAAGACATTGTGGTTGAGGGTGGAAAGCTTAAATAAATAGAAATATCAAGGAGGAGAAATCATGAAAAAAATTATTGCAGTGATTCTTACAGTACTGTCCCTGGCCTTCGTCGCTGCGGGATGCGGCAGTAAGGCCGAGACGCCGGCTCCTGCAGCACCCGCACCCAAAAAGATTGTTTTGAAAGTGGGCGCCACGGCGGTGCCGCATGCGGAAATCCTGAAGGCGATCCAACCAGCCCTGGAAAAAGAAGGAATTGAACTCAAAATTATTGAATTCACCGATTATGTCCGGCCGAATGTGGCGTTGGCGGAAAAAGAACTGGACGCCAACTTCTTTCAACACATCCCTTATTTGCAACAATTCAGCACGGACCGCAAACTGGATCTTACCTACACAGTCGCGGTGCATATCGAACCGATGGGCGTTTATTCCAAAAAAATAAAAGATCTGAAGGATATCCCGGATGGTGCGCAGGTGGCGATTCCGAATGATCCGACCAATGGCGGCCGTTCCTTGGCCATATTGGCCAAAGCAGGCCTGATTAAACTGAAAGACGGCGTTGGCATCAAGGGAACCGTCAAAGATGTAACGGATAATCCCAAAAAACTGGTCATCAAAGAACTGGAAGCGCCGTTGCTGCCCCGGGCTCTTGATGATGTTACCATTGCCGTTATTAATGCCAATTATGCATTAGAGGCAAAGCTGGCGCCGTCAAAAGACGCAATTTTCCTGGAAGCCAAAGACTCTCCCTACGCCAATGTTTTGGCAGTGCGCAAGGGTGATGAAAAACGGCCGGAAATTGAAAAACTCTCCAAAGCGCTGACTTCACAGGAAGTCAAGAAATTCATCGAAGAGAAATATAAAGGGGCAGTTGTTCCTGCCTTCTAAACGGCTCTTATCGCCGACTGGGAATCTGGACAACATATCCCCAGTCGGTTTGTATAAACAAGGAAAGAGAAGGGACTGAATGTTATGGCCAAGTCGGAAAAAGGATTTTACACAAACTGTGTTCATGCCGGTAATGAGATTGATAAAGAAACCGGCAGCATCCGGCGACCGCTAACGATGGCAAACAGCTATCGATTGCCGGAAGATGCCTCCACGATGAATTGGAGCGATCCCAATCAACTGATTTATACCCGCACGACTTCCGCAAACCAGATCTACCTGCAGGAAAAGCTGGCTGCGTTGGAAGGCGGTGAAGACTGTGTAGTGCTTGGGAGCGGGGTTGCCGCACTGGCCGGTGTATTTTTCACTTTTCTGAACAAGGACGCCCATGTCATTTGTTCCAATGTTTCCTATATAGCGGTGTATCGGCTGCTGAATGAATATTTTCCTGCAAAATATGGGATCGAAACGACATTGATTGATACGGCTGATTTGTCACAAATCGCCAACGCCGTTCGCCCGAATACACGGTTGATTCATATTGAAACGCCAGGGAATCCGACCACGAGAGTCAGCGACATTGCTGCCATCGCGAAAATTGCCAAAACGGCAGGTGCATTGTTGTCCGTAGACAGCACTTTTGCTTCTCCTTTTCTGCAACACCCGCTGGAGTTGGGCGCCGACTTGGTTATCCATAGCTTGACGAAATATATCAATGGTCATGGCGATGCCATGGGTGGAGCTGTGATTGGCCGCAAAGTGCTAATCGACCAGATTAAAAGTCAAGCCATGGTCAACATGGGCGGAGTCATCAGTCCCTTTAACGCCTGGCTGATCATGCGCGGTGCGGTGACTTTGCCGCTGCGAATGCGGCAACACAGCGAAAACGCAATGCAGGTGGCGCGATTCCTGGAATCACAGCCTGCTGTGGCCTTTATTGCGTATCCGGGTCTTGAAAGTCATCCACAGCATGAAATCGCCAAACGACAAATGAAAATGTATTCCGGCGTCATCGCTTTCGGACTGAAGGCAGATGTAGCCGCCCACAATCAATTCGTGAATGCGCTGGAAGTGATCGTGCCTGCTGTTTCGATTGGGCATGATGAAAGCCTGATCGTTTATGTTGGACCCAATGATGAAAGAAATCATTTCTATCCGCCTGAATTCGCCCAGGGACACCTGCGCTTCAGTGTTGGATTGGAAGATGCTGAAGATATTATTGCGGATTTACGGCAGGCTTTGACGCAAGCAGGACTGAGTGTTATATAGAGGAGCCTTCTTTTTGTATCCCAAAATGAATTGATTGTGATACAGTTTATAAAAAAAATATTCATCGGCTGATTAGAAAAACTGAAGGCCGGAAAGCTATCAACTGCTTTTCGGCCTTTGCTATTTTGATGGGGTGAGAAAATGTTTGTTATGGTTATTGGTGCGGATCATTTGGGAAATATCGAAAAGAACTTGCAATTTTTGGGGTTTGATAGGATTCGACATATTTCTTGCCGAAATGGAAGCGGTCAAAAGAAACTCAATATTTCTTCCTCGACCTCATTGATTTTAGTAATGATTGATTTTGTGAATCATGGAGCAGCGCGCTGTATCAAGGAACAGGCCAAAATTCATGGAATTCCAATGATATTTGCCAAACGATCTTGGGTATCGGTTGCCGAACAGTTGGATAAGCTTGGGATAGAGGAACAGGACCGTGTGCGCAGAAAAAAGATGGTATAAGTTGATTTGAGTTAGAGACGGTCTGAGCTATAGCCAGCGATTTTTGAAACTTGAGTGATAAACGGCAGGAATAGAATAATAATTGGCGAATGGTCATACAAAAGGTTAACTTTTTTGCGGTTTTATGCACCCGTTTTTACTTGACCACTTCACAAAGGGGGGGGACGAATGAAAAATACGGGGGAACGATCCTTACAGCAAAAGGCGTTGGCTTGGAAAACCTTCGTCAATTCTGGTGAAATAAATCAGGGAATCATATCTTCGCCTATCGCCGAATCTTGGAGGAAGTGTTCAGATACCAGAGTGAATCCTGCTGATGGCAGAGGCCGGATAGTACTCGAACAGCATGAACTAAAGCAACTGCTGGAAAAAAATGAAGTTATTATTCGCGCTGCCACGCCCTTCATGCAGAACCTTTATCAGTTTTTCCGCGGTTCCAGTTTTGTAGTAGTTCTTACGGATGTGCAGGGGTACGTTCTGGAGATATTTGGTGATCCTGATCGCATTCAAAACGCGCGCGAATTGTCTTTTTTGCCAGGCGCGAACTGGCATGAAAACCATGTTGGAACGAATGCGATCAGCACTTCCTTGTCAACGGGGCAGCCGATGCAAGTATCAGGCTGTGAGCATTTTTGTCTGCGGCATCACCACTGGACGTGTTCAGCGGCGCCTATAACCGATCAAAATGGGAAAATTATGGCTGTGCTGGATATTTCGGGACCGGCTCAATCGACCTATTCTCACACGCTGGGGATGGTTGTCGCCGCTGCTGAAGCTGTTTCCATGCAACTTAGGATTCAGCAAAAAAACAATGAACTCACGTTGGCTAACAAAAGGTTAACCAGTATCTTCAACACGATGTCCGATGGGGTTGTCCTGATTGACAATCGCGGAATTGTTAATGAAGTTAATATTGTAGTCAAACAGATACTCGGGAGTTCGAGCAAAGATGTAGTCGGTCGTCCCATCGAAGGGATTTTTGGCGATACCGCCCATTTTACGCGAACCATGTTGGACAACAAACAGCCATATTCTGATGTGGAGGTCATGGTGCCAATCAAGAACGGCACCAGCCATTGCTTGGTCTCAGGAGAACCTCTGACTGATGAACGGGGAAAAATTAACGGCGGAGTCATCATTCTGCGGCCAATTAAACAAGTAAGACGATTGGTGAATCGCTTTAGCGGTCATTATACGAATTTTGAATTTGGGGATATTATCGGCAATAGCGCCAAATTATTGGAATCAGTCAGGATCGCTTCACTTGCGGCTACGAGTTTTTCCAATGTCTTGTTGCAAGGCGAAAGCGGTACAGGCAAAGAATTATTTGCGCAAGCCATTCACCATCACAGCGAACGAAGCGAGGGCCCGTTTATTGCGGTGAACTGTGGAGCGATACCGCGGGAGCTGATCAGCAGTGAACTATTCGGATATGAGGAAGGAGCCTTTTCCGGCGCTAAACGCGGAGGGAGACCCGGAAAATTCGAGCTCGCTGCGGGCGGCACTTTGTTTTTGGATGAAATTGCTGATATGCCTTTGGAACAACAGGTCGCACTGCTGCGGGTACTACAGGAGAAAAAACTGGTTCGTATTGGCGGCGAACGGGTCATTCCGGCGGATGTGCGCGTCATCTGCGCTACCAATAAAACGCTGCTGAATGAAGTGGAAAAGGGCGCTTTCCGGCAGGATCTCTATTACAGGTTGAATGTTATTTCAATTACAGTGCCGCCCCTGCGAGAGCGCGGCAATGATATTATCGTATTGTTTCAACATATTATAGATAAGATAGGCAAAGAACGGGGCCACAAATATTCAGTCGACGAGAAAGTGCTGGAGTGTCTGCGCCGCTACAATTGGCCCGGCAATGTGCGGGAATTGTATAATGTTGCGGAACGAGTGGTCAGTATCTCTGAAGAGCAGACCATCATGCTGCGGCACTTACCCCCCGAAATATATAGCCCGCAGGAGCATGCGGACCGCTTTGAACTTCAGCCATTTCCCCAGGTCGTTTTGGGGGATTCTATTAAACAGCAGCGCGTATTGGCAATGGAACAAACGGAACAGGCGGAAATTGTTGCTTTTTTGAATCAGTATGGCGGCAATATCAGCCGCGTTGCCAAGAAACTTGGAGTTGCAAGGACTACCATTTATCGCAAGTTACAGCGATACGGGATCGACAATTTCAAGCTGTGATTATAGTATAACGAAAATATTGTATCGCTGCGCTACATAACGCTACGATATTGTAGCGCACGGCTACAATCAGACAAATGTTGTTTGTGCCGCAAAAGCGTCCAACCACCTGAAAACAGGTGGTTTTTTTTATTTGGCACGTCCTATGCATTAGGAAACTGTATGTGCATTTAAAAATTTAGTTAGTGAGGTGTACTAAAGTGGGGATGAAACGATATATCGTCGAAATTGGCACCGGGGCAGACCTTCATGGCGGAGATGTAACCAAAGCCGCGCAACGGGCGGTAAAAGACGCGATTTCTCATAGTTGCCTTTGCGGCTTGTTCGATATTTTTGGAGTTGACAGCCCCCACAGGATGCACGTGGCAGTCAAACTGGGCGTGCCCCACCCGGAACAGATCCGCAACTCCGAAGTGCTGGAAATGATTCCGTTTGGGACGACGGAGCTGGAGGTTGTTGCAGGCGGCTTGGCGGTTCGCGGTCTAGGTCTGCCTGAACTTGGTTCCGGCGATACGATCGTGATTGCTGTGGCTGCTCTAACTGTTTATGTCGACGTTGAACAGGAGGTGAAGTCCCGAAAATAAATTTTGAGAAAAAGGTCGAGAGGGAACTCAGGAAGCATTTTGTCCATTGCGCCCAATTCAAGAAGGAGGGAATTAGTATGGAACTAACAAAGGAAAAGCTGCTTGGTTTTTTTGAAACAATGTCGACAATCCGGGCTTTTGAAAGCAAAGCCGTGGAATTGTTCGCCGACAACAAACTGCCTGGCTTCGTGCACCTGTATCTCGGAGAAGAAGCGGTGGCGACCGGAGTATTGTCAGGCCTGACGAGCAAAGATTTCATCACAAGCACGCATCGTGGACATGGTCACCTGATCGCAAAAGGCGGCAAAGTGGATTTGATGATGGCTGAGTTGTTCGGGAAAGCGACTGGCTATTGCAAAGGCAAAGGCGGGTCAATGCATATTGCTGACGTCGATCTGGGAATCTTGGGAGCTAACGGCATCGTAGGCGCCGGACAGCCAATCGCCACAGGCGCAGCTTTTGCCTGCAAATATAGAAAGTCTGATGCAGTGGTTGTGTGCTTCTTTGGCGACGGCGCTTCGAATCGCGGCACTTTTCATGAATCGCTGAATATGGCTTCTATTTGGAAACTTCCGGTGGTTTATGTATGCGAGAATAATCTCTATGGGATTTCCAACTGTCAACGTGACCACATGAAGGTCGTCGATGTTTCTGAACGGGCAAGCGCGTATGGGATGCCAGGCGTTACAGTAGACGGCAACGATGTGATAGCGGTCCATGAAGCGGCCGTAGAAGCGGTTGCCAGAGCCAGAAGAGGTGATGGTCCCAGCCTGATCGAATGCAAGACTTGGAGATGGCGCGGCCATTTTGAAGGAGATCCCGGGGCTTACAAAGATTCCGCCGAACAGGATGCCTGGCTGAAAAAAGATCCGATTCCCCGACTGGGAAATAAACTCGTGGAACTGAAATATGCTCAACAAGCTGACTTGGATGCCATTACGGCCAAAGTGGCAGGGAAGATCAATGAGGCGATCGTTTTCGCCACAAACAGTCCCGACGCAAATGTCGATGAAGTTTTGGCGGATGTCTACGCTGGTTGATCTTTTTGGTAATGAGGAATCCAAATTGGGAAAGGATGGATAATGATGGCGAAAATGACATATCTTGAAGGCATTCGTGACGGAATGCGCGTGGCCATGAAAAACGACCCTAACGTATTTATTTGGGGCGAAGATGTTGGTAAGTTTGGCGGCTGCTTCGGCGTGACCGGCGAACTCTATAAAGAATTTCCCGGGCGGGTGATTGACACGCCGATTACCGAGACGGCAATTATTGGCGCCGCGGTGGGTGCTGCTGCTACCGGTTTGCGGCCGATCGCAGAAATCATGTTCGTCGATTTCATGGGAGTCTGTATGGACGAACTCTTCAACCAAGCTGCAAAAATGCGGTATATGTTCGGCGGCAAGGCCAAAGTTCCTATGGTTATCCGCGCCGCCTGCGGCGCTGGCTCGTCCGCAGCCGCACAACATTCGCAGTGCATGGAAGCTTGGTTCACCCATATTCCCGGGGTTAAAACCGTTATGCCCTCCACAGCGGCTGATGCCAAAGGCTTGATGATGGCAGCCATCGCCGATGACAATCCGGTCGTGTATCTGGAGCATAAACAGCTACTTGGCCTTGAGGGCGAGGTCCCAGAGGGCGAATATTTAGTTCCGCTGGGCAAAGCCGACATCAAAAAGGCTGGCAAAGACGTTACCATCGTTGCCTGGTCCTGGATGCTGCACAAGGCGCTGGCAGCCGCTGAAGCTTTGGGAAAAGAAGGAATTTCTGTGGAAGTGCTCGATCCTCGCACACTGGTTCCCCTTGATAAAGAGGCTATTCTGACCTCAGTGGGGAAAACCGGTCGGCTGGTGATCGTTCATGAAGCAGTGAAAATTGGCGGATATGGCGGAGAAATTGCGGCGATGGTTTCTGAAGAAGGCTTCGATCTTCTGGATGCACCGATCAAGCGCGTAGCGATGCCGTATACTCCGATTCCGTTCGCGCCAATTCTGGAAAAAGCGGTCATCCCGAGCGAAGAACAGATTATTGCGGCAGTCAAAAGCTTATTTTAATCCGAATCTATGAGGGGTGAAAGTGAATGGGAATAGTCGGTATCATCGCCAACCCGGCATCAGGCAAGGATATCAGGCGGCTGGTGGCATACGGAACGATCTTTGACAATCAGGAAAAAGCGAACATTGTTCGCCGTCTGATCTTGAGCCTGGCATCTGTTGGGATCAAGGAGCTTGTCTATATGCCTGACTACTACGGAATTGTCCTGGCTGCGGCTGAACAGATCGACAGCCGGCACCGTCCGGATATGGAATATATTCCGGCTGATATCTGCCTGAGCGCAACGCAGATTGACTCCTTCAACGCCGCCGAAGCGATGGTTGCGTCGGGCGTGAACTGCATTGTCACACTGGGAGGGGACGGAACCAACCGCCTGGTGGCCAAAGGGTGCGGCAATGTGCCGATTCTTCCCATTTCCACCGGGACCAACAATGTATTTCCTGGCATGATTGAGGGCTCCATAGCCGGTCTGGCCGCAGGCGTCATCGCCAGGGGAATCATAGCCGGTCCACCTATGGTTAACCCCAGCAAAAAACTAGTGATCTATAAGAATGGAATCCCCGTTGATATCGCCTTGGTGGATGCGGTTGTCTTGAAGGACAATTTTATTGGATCGCGAGCCATTTGGGATGTGAAACGGATCTCCCAGATCGTTGTGACTCGGGGAGAAGCACACAATATTGGAATTTCAGCTATTGTCGGTAATTTGGCGCCGATAACGGTCCGGGATTGTCACGGAATGGTTCTAGACATCGGTGAAGGCGATATTCAGGTACGGGTACCGATCGCGCCGGGGCTGATTGAAATGGTACAAATCAAAAATTTTAAGCCCCTGCCGATAGATGGGGTGGTCGAAGTGAACGTGGCGCCTTGTGTGATAGCTCTGGACGGCGAACGGGAAGTGGAAATCGGAGAAAATGACAGGGCGCAGATCCAACTCACATTTGATGG
>Ga0316604_10001113_pt1 | contig 25621 bp, 17 predicted proteins | sample OWC_soil_day20_C_FD_207650 | JGI IMG/M metagenome (GOLD analysis project Ga0316604, IMG submission 207650) | Wetland soil microbial communities from Old Woman Creek delta, Ohio, United States - OWC_soil_day20_CT | ecosystem: Environmental > Terrestrial > Soil > Wetlands | place: USA: Ohio...
GCGACCTGCTGATAAGGTGGTCTCTTTTCCTGAAAGCACACTTTTTACTGCTTTCAGTTTTTCTTTAATACTGTACTTCATAAAAAAGCCCCCAAAAAGTGTCTAACTTTTTGGGGGCAGGCCAAAGTTTGAGACGGCCCTATTGACATGATTTAGTTAGTGTGCAATTTGTCCGCTAATACTTTCATGTAGAACCCGCCTACAAAACTTCTCGCTTTGAAGTTCTCACGAATGCCAGTCTCTGAATCGTAAAAATCATTGAGCGGAACACGGGAGGGTGTCTCTAATGCGTGTATATACAGTGGTTGGATCAATGCTTCAAACTGCTCCTTTTCCGGAGCAAAAGTGGCTGTCCACGCAATCCAGTCATTTTTAGTATAGGATTTACGGCTATCCAGTGGATACGCAGGCGCTATTCTATTCTGCGCTATTCTGCGCCTGTAGCTGGCAAGTGGAAAAAAAACATGCAAGTACGCTGAGACCTTTTAATCTGTTGAATTTAATCATCTTAGATTTTTGTGAATTTTGTTTGGAATTTTAGCAGGTTAAAATTAGATAACCGGAATTTCTGAGTTTATGATTTTTGCCCCAGGATTAAAAATATTCAGATAAATTTTGCAATGTTTTTGCAATTTTCACGAAGAAGCATCACTTTTTGATTTTATTTTAGTGATATTAGGGAGATATCTTTCTGTGGCTTCCTTATTAATATATATTGCTTTTGTAGCCTTCCTACATCTTCAGGAACGACCACTGATGAATATTAAATAAAGAAAGCTGTCTTCAATATTACTAGAAATATATATATTAGCAGCGCTAAAGTTCCCACCTAACCATATCTGGTACCCCTCAGGTCTGTTATTTTAATAATACCTGTAGTCTGCTCTATTTATAACCATTACAAGTAAACAACATCCTATGATGAAAACCCGGTATTTAAGATGGGCATTGATTGCCATCTGCTGCTTTTTCAAATTATTTGCCCACGCTCAATGCAGTCTGGTAGGCTGGGCCAGCCAAAACGGAGGTGTAACAGGTGGTGGAACTGCCACTCCTGTAATTGTAAGCACCTATGATGCACTTAAAACTGCGATTACTTCTTCTTCTGTAAAAGTCGTGCACATATCAGGCACGATCACCATTCCTTCTGGTGGTAGAATTAGTTTTCAGGACCAGTCAGCAAAGACAATTTATGGATTGCCCGGTTCTAAGCTGGTATCAAACGATCTCACAAAAGATGGTTCCGGTATCATCTATGTAAAACGTGTATCAAATGTGATCTTCAGGAACGTCACTTTTGTAGGCCCTGCTGCTTATGATACTGACGGATGGGATAACATGACGATCGATAATAGTACGAATGTGTGGGTAGACCACTGCGATTTTCAGGACGGTATGGATGGAAATCTGGATATCAAAGCTGCTGCCGATTACATTTCAGTGACCTGGTGTAAATTCTCGTATAACAAAACGCCTGTTGCAGGTGGCTCAGGAGGATCTGACGATCACCGTTTCTCCAACCTGTTTGGTTCCAGTGACGGCGCTACCGGCGACAGAGGGAAACTGCGCATCACACTGGCCAACTGCTGGTGGGCACAGGGTTGTAAAGAGCGTATGCCAAGAGTAAGATTTGGTAAAGTACACCTGGTGAACAATTATTTCAACTCCACTGTTTCCAACAAATGCATCATGGCAGGCTATGAAGCCGACCTGCTCATAGAAGGGAACGTATTTGAGAATGTGAAAAACCCGATTGATCTGATGGACAATACATTTACAGCCATCACTCAAAAGAATAATCTCTTCACCAATACTTCCGGCAATACATCCGGCAGTGGTGCGGCTTTCACGCCTCCATATACATTGACGGCCGATCCTGCCAGCTCTGTGAAAGCGCTGGTCACTGCTGGCGCAGGTGCCACCCTGACCACTCCTGATTGCGGCAGCACAGGCACTACGCAAATTGCACTTACGACAACTGCAACTCCTGTTGCCGGAGGAACGATCACGTCTTCAGCCAGAATAGCAGCGCTGAGTACTGTCGAAGTGAGCCGTGTTTATCCTAATCCTACGCATGGAAATACAACCATCAATGTAACCCTTGCTAAAGATGAGCAGACGATCATCCGGCTATTTGATGCGCAGGGTAAGCTCGTAAAAGATCTGGGTGTAGTAAGATCGGAGACAGAGGGTACACAACAACTTACTTATAATTTCAGTGGGCAGACTCCGGGCCTATACTTTGTGAGCTTTATGACTAATAAAGGCGCAATTTCAACCTATAAATTATTGATTGATTAGTAACTAACAGAGCAGACAAGGTAAGGAGCCGCCTCAATTATTATTGAGACGGTTCCTTTTATCCTTAAATCCTTTCATTCCCCTCAATAATCTGCAGGATCTTCTCCACACTCGCTGCTGACCGCAGCCCATCCGCCGGTGTATGCACTACATAATCCAACAACCGATCTATAGAAGAAACCGCCACATGCATCCGCGTATCTGAAGAAGCATAATAAATAAAAACTGTACCATCATCATCAGCTACCCATCCATTGCTAAAAAGCACATTGGATACATCGCCTACTCTTTCTTCTCCTTCAGGAGCCATAAAGTACCCCCCGGGTTTATAAATCACCTTAGTAAGGTCGTTCAGATCTGTCATGAACATATACAATACATAACGCAAGCCCGCCGCTGTATTACGCACACCATGTGCAAGATGTAACCATCCTTTAGGCGTTTTGATCGGAGCAGGACCCTGCCCATTCTTTGCTTCATAAACAGTATGATATACTTTAGCGTCGATCACAATTTCCTGATCAATCACCGCCGGTGTCATACTATCGGAAAGACCAAAACCAATACCTCCACCAGATCCGGTATTAATAAACCCATCCTGAGGGCGCGTATAAAAACCATATTTCCCTTCTACAAATTCAGGATGTAACACCACATTCCGCTGTTGGGGAGAAGGTGTCACCAGATCAGGCAGCCGTTCCCATGTAAGCATATCTTTAGTTCGCACAATGCCGCATTGTGCGATGGCAGCAGATTGATCACCTGCATCTGCAGATGGATCACGACGTTCAGTACAGAACAGCCCATATATCCAGCCATCTTCATGTTGTACCAACCGGATATCATATATGTTAGTATCAGGAACTGCTAATTCCGGTATGAGTGAGGGCCGGTCCCAGAACCGGAAGTTATCTATACCATTGTCACTTTCAGCTACCGCAAAAAATGATTTACGATCAGCACCTTCTACTCTGGCCATCAGCAGGTATTTACCATTCAGTTTTATAGCACCGGCATTGAATACGCCGTTAATACCAAACCGTTCCATCAGGTATGGATTGGTCCCTTTATTAAGGTCGTATTTCCAGGCAAGTGGTGCATGCGCAGCAGTCAATACAGGATAACGGTACCTATCATATACCCCATTGCCTAAAGGTTGCTTTTCATTAGGCCGGCTAATCAATTGGTCATAGGCCGTTTGTAAGGCTTCCAATCTCTTTTCAAAGTTCATAAATATATTTTTTCCGGTTACTAGTTAATTTTCCAGTTTATCCCACCAGGTACGTTTGAGTATAAAGCTCACCACTATCAGTACACAAACAGTTAACAGCAGTGGCAGTTTTAACCACAATACGACATACATTGGAAGTATGGTCAGGCAGGATTGAGCGATGATACCCAACACTACATTGAACATATCCAGCTTAAAGCGCCGGTTAGCTACGAATGTCGGGTCATCTTTGATTACCATTTCATGTATCGGTTTCCAGAACCCCCAGGGCTTTACAGTACGATAGAATGATTTTAATGTTTCCGTATCTGTAGGAGGAGTTGCATAGGTACCAATGATGCAGCCCGTCAGCGAAATGACGAATAAAAGTGGCCAGTTGTACAAAGGCAGCCCTTTGAAAATTAAAGGGAATATCAAAGCTGCAACGATACCACAGATCATTCCCCAGAAAAACCCGCCCGCATTAAAGCGCCACCAATACCATTTGAGCATGTTAGCAGCAATATATCCACCGTATAATGCGCCTACTATCCATTGCAGAATGCTATTCACATCCTTTGCAAAAAATCCCAGCACTATACTCACCGCTACAGTCAGGATCCCTACGATGTAATTCATGGAGATGATCTTTTTGGTAGAGGCATGTGGATTTACATACTTCAGGTATATATCATTCACGATATACGCCTGTGCAGCATTCAGAGTTCCGGAAAACGTACCCATAAAGGCGCCTAACAGCCCTGTCAGTACTATCCCCAATATACCCGCCGGCAGAAAAGTATTGATGGCAGAAGGTAAGATCCGCTCAAAATCTACGCCTGTTGATGAAGTAATATCCAGTTGATGATAGTACAACAATGACAGTACAGTGAGCCCGATGATGAGAGAATAGCGTACCGGCAATAAAATGATAGATACAAAACCTGTCATTTTAGAAGCGTCTTTAGGTGATCGGGATGATAAGACTTTCTGCATATCATAGTTAGGCGCAGGGCCTGCCAGACTGGCGAAAATCCCTTTGAATATCATCATCATGAAGAAGAGACCAAACAGGCTATACCCATCATCTGATATCTTTTTATTAGCCTCGGCGATGATATTAGACCAGTCAAGGTCCAGTTTCCAGCCAAAGAGTGGATTTTCCCAGCCACCCGGTACGTTCAGCACGACCCCAGGACGATGCAGGTGCAACATCGCTATCACCGCGATAGCGATACAGCCCACCGTCATGATCACATATTTAATCACATCACTCAACACGATGCTATGCATGCCTCCCAACACGGAGTAGAACATCGCAAAGAGCGTGAAAATAATCCCATAAAAATGAGCGACATAAGCGGGCGGTATGGTAAATGGAAGATAGGGCTGTACAAGATGCCAGGGTAAAAATATCTCGATGAATTTCCCTAATCCTACAAAGCCATAGGCAAGGAAGCCCAGACAGCCAATCAGCGCAAACGCCACCACCACGCTGTGAGAACCTTTTACACCTTTGCCCTTCAGACCAAAGCGGGTGGCCAGCCACTCAGCACCGGTGTTTGCATTGGAACGTCGTAACCATTTAGCCAGGAACATCATATTAAATACCTGGTTGAAAACCGGCCATAACCAGGGTATCCAGATACTCTTCATCCCATAAACAAAACAGAGGGAGACCATCCACATCGTGCCACTAATATCGAACATATCAGAAGCATCGCTTAAACCTAACATATACCACGGCAATTTCTTGCCTCCCATTAAATAACTTTCTTTGTTTTCTCTTGCCTTCTTTCGTAAAAACCATCCGATCATCACCATTGTGATCAGATAGAGAATGATGATTGCAAGATCAATAAATGTTAATCTCATGCATTACTTGTATAGGGACAGTGCAGCCGCATCTTTCTGGAACAGCGTTCTATCCTGGTTATAATAAATTATAAAGTCGTCAGCAGATACCTGTCCTTTGAATGGTACATAGTAATGCATCTTTTTCATCCATTCGTTGTAACCATGGTTACGCCAGAGTAAGGTATAGGCAATGTGATGATCCCCAATCGCATCCGTCAGTGTTTTGGTCCACCATTGTGCATAAGGAACAGCTTCATATCCCGTCTCTGCCAATGCTGAGATTTTGTTCTTTTCTTTTGCGATGGTTTCCAATATCGCCAGCTGCGCATTGGTCTGTTTCATAAAATTGTTGCTGGTAGCAGGATCATCCCATTGATAGGTATCAAAGCTGACAACGTCCACCATATCATCACCCGGATACCTGGAAAGGAATTGTTCCCTGGTAAATTCACCGCCGGTATTGTATACGTACAATAAGTTGTGTAATTGTTTTACCTGCTGCAGATAGTAGATGGTGAAACGCCATAGCGTAATGAATTCGTCTGCAGAACAGGCATTTTGTCCCCACCAGAACCAGGTGCCGGTCAGCTCATGATAGGGGCGGAATAAGATAGGGATCGCTTCTCCTTTCTTACCTTTCAGGGAAGCTAAAAAGGCAGCTACATTATCCAGCCATTCTTTGTATTTCGCATGTTCGGCGCCACCGGGAAGTATAGCCCGCACCGTACCATGCGTTGTATCCCACGCACCTTTTTCTGCTCCAATGGGACTTGTAACATGCCAGCTGATGGTGGAAACACCTCCTCTTTCATATGCTTCCTGGATATATTTACGGATCTTTTTGAAGGGTACCTGATCGAGGTTAGCGTCTTTTCCCGATTCTATACCACCCAGGTCCCAGCCATACAGTGCCGGATAATCTCCGGTCACTTCTTTCACATCACTGGCACCTGATTTATATCGCCAGTTCACCCCATAGGCCAGGTCATCCTGGTGGCCGAAAAGATATCCTTTTTCCGGCAGTTTTTTCAGGTTCCTGTATAGATTAACTGTTTCCTGTGTAGCCTGTTTATCGGCCGGAAAATCCTGCGCAAATGCATGCGCTGAAAATGCCAGACCAATCATCATACTACAAATATTTTTTAGCATCTTAAAGTGATTTTAAATTAAGCAAGTGGAATTCTTAATTGCGGATTAAATGCTCATAACGTTTAATAATATTATACAAAATTGCTGTTATTTTTAACTCTTCTTTAATACTCTTTTATCTATTTATTATACTTAAACAGTCGAATTATTTTATTTAACCCACAAGTATCTAAATTTCAAATGTTTACTGTTTATGTTGAAGTAATACTTTATTATTCATGAAAGAGCATTTATTAAGAGAAATTACACCACTCACACAAAGCGACTGTTTTACCCTCTTTTCAAGAGAGAAAAAAGAATTCGATTTCCCCCTACATTACCACGAAGAATTTGAATTGAATTTTATTCAAAATGCCGCCGGTGCCAAAAGGATCATTGGTGATCATATAGAAGAAATAGGTGAGCTTGAATTAGTACTGGTTGGACCTAATCTTCATCATGGATGGTTCAATCATCATTTTATGGGAGGTCAGCTTACAGAGATCACCATACAATTCCACCGCGACCTGTTCGATGCAAAGTTCCTTCAGCGTAATCAGATGAACTTTATCCGCAACATGTTTGAACGTTCTTTGCGGGGTATCCTTTTCTCTAAAGAGACTACCAGGATGATTATGCCCCGGCTTGTTCAGTTACCCAAAAAACATGGATTTGACTCTGTACTTGAACTGATGTCTATCCTGCATGACCTGTCTACTTCCCGGAATATGCGGATCCTGTCTGATTCAGGTTTCGTGCCTGTTGAGACCCTTGCCTACAATAGCCGTCGTATCGAAAAGATCATGAAATACCTGAATGAGAATTTCGACAAGAACGTCACACTCAGAGAAGCTGCGAAGATTGCAGCTATGACCAATGTTGCCTTCAGCCGTTTCTTTAAGATGAAGATCGGTCAGACCTTTGTAGATACACTGTTGGAGATTCGTTTAGGACATGCTTCCCGCATGCTGATCGACACAACGCATACTATTAGTGAGATCGCCTATAAAAGTGGTTTCAACAACATCTCTAACTTCAACAGGATATTTAAAAAGAAAAAAGGTTGTACACCCAAAGAGTTCAGACAGGAATACACTTCTTCTATGGGTGTGAGGACCTTTGTATGATTAATTCTTTGATAATACACACCATCCTGGCCGGTACAAAAAAGGATGTATTCTTACCAGAATACACCCTTTCTGTTATGCTAAAATTACAGGAAGCCAATATCATCGAGATAGATGGTCTCTGCTGTACCACTGGATTCCTGTATCACCAGTGATGTCAGCGTAGTAGGAGACCCAACCTCTGTTAATAATACGGTATAGTCTGTCCATTTACCGGCTGTCAGCGTCAATGTTTTAACATTGCTATAATCACTGTTCACCACGATATTTACGGTATTCCCATCCGTATCAGCACCACCATAAATGGATATCTTCAATGCGGTACAGGAACTCAGGTCTTTGGCAGAACCGGTGTTAGCGAGAGATACCCCTCCCCAGCCGGAAGTAAAGGCCGCCTTTATAGAATAGGTACCACGTTTTACAGGAGATGTATTGGCAAAATCATTGTTTACACTCCAGCTCCAGTCAGCCCAGTTCGCAGCCAAAGCATCATCATAAATGATATGTTGGAAACCGAATTTGGTGGCAGAGGATGAAGTACCTCCCGGTGTAGTGACATAAATATATTCCTGCACGATACCATCCGGTACTTTGACAACGATCTGGGTAGAAGTGGAAGAAACAATTTCTGCCGTTACATCGCCAAATTTCACCCCGGTTAAATTGTCAAAATAAGTACCTGTGATGGTTACCTCTGTGCCGGCATCTCCCGCAGCAGGTGTAAAGCTACTGATCACAGCAGCCGGTTGAGCGACAGTGAAATCATAATCCACACTACCATGCATGGTTACAACAGTGATCTTGTTGGTAGTCGTACTTGTACTATAAGATACTGTAGTAGGAATGGTAAATATGATCAGCTCATCTGTAACCAATGTTGGATTGAAATAGATACTCACCCCATTGATGTAGATCTTCATTGTCGTTTTCAGGTGCTGACCTACGATCCCATATTGATTACTGATAGAACCGGAAGTAATAGTAGAATCAGCAGCTACCACCATAGATGAAGTGGTCGTAACAGACGAATCTAATGTCACTTGTTTGGTAACAGTGACCGTATCTGTCTTGCTAAGTGTTCTGATACGGGTGATCACGGGTGCAGATGAATCCTCTTCCTTTTTACAGGATGCGAACACGAAAAGCATTAATAAGGTAAAAACAATAGTATTTTTCATGTTTTTATTCTTTAAAAGTCATAAGCTACTGGCGCTTCTGACAGTAATGGATTAGCCGTGATTTCCACAGCAGGGATCGGGAACAGGAAGTCGTCATTCGTTGGTGTTAAATAACCATTACCATAACGAACAGGAACCGTACTGTTATCTGAAGTGCCTCTGTCCTGCTGTTTGATCAGCAGGATAGCAAGTGGGTGAGCCGTGGCATTGTAACCATCTATACGCCCCAGGTCATACCAGAAATCATCTTCAAAAGCAAACTCTCTTCTGCGCTCATCCAGGATATCATCTCTGTATAATGTGGTGGGCGCATTGGGATTAGTAGTTGCATTGTAAGCGGCATTAGCCGTGTAATATCCTCTTTTGATCTGGGTCAGACTTGTCAATCCGGACCTGTTACGTACCTTATTCAATGCTGCCAGCGCAGTAGCGTCTGAAGAAGAGGATGCACCGGCCATAATAGCCTCAGCGTAGATCAGCAATACATCGGAGTAACGCATCATGTAAGTATTGTTGGGCATGGCCTGTGAACCACCTACACCACCATTATCACTTGCATTCCCTACTACATATTTTTTCGTACCGGTGTGTGTGCCACCAGGATTACAATCTGAACCTACGGTAAATCCACCATCGGAAGAATGTATTTCACTGTAAGTATCACCAGGCACCATCACAGTAGCATGTTTACGTGCATCTCCGTCATCATACATATCGAGCAGATCGAAGGTGGGTGAGAGCACGCCCCATCCATCGCCAAAACCGGAGATAGTAGTCGTGTAGGCCAACAGGGACTGTGCGGGGTTCGCTTGTCCATAGGTAGCATTCGTAGCCCATTGCAGTTGAATCACAGATTCTTCGTTGTTGTTATTCGCAGTTTTGAACAGGTCGTTGAAGGTAACGCCGGTTACATCCGCACCATACAACCGGAATTCACCGCTACTGATCACTTTTTCTGCCTTGGCACGGGCGTTGGTATAATCCTGCATGTACAGGTATACCTTGGCCATCAGGGCACTGGCGGAGCCGCTGGATACCCTTCCCTGTGAAGAATAGGAAGAGCTTCTTGTCATAGTATAACAGTTCTTTTCTGCAAATTCAAGATCTATCAGTATGAATTTGTAGACATCTGTTACCAGGTTGCGATGCACCTTGTAGTTACTGATATATTCTGTATAATCTTCTATAATAGGTACTGCACCGAAGATGCGCACCAGGTGAAAGTAAGCCAGTGCCCTCATCAGGTGAGCTTCGCCCAGCGCATTGTTCAGCACATCTGTACTTACAGAAGAAGACGCCTTTTCATTCAGGTTTTTGATCACAGCATTACACTGTGCCACTACTGTAAAAAGGGAGTTCCAGGCGTTTACCACTTCTGCATTCACATTAGTCGCCGTCCAGTCCTGAAAGTTGATCACATCGGAGGAATAAGAACGTGCATTACCAGAAGACAATTCAGAGATGCCCAATCCTGCTTTTCCCACCCATCCAAACCAGGGCACACTATATAAAGCATTTGTACTGGCGGTTACCTGGGCGTCTGTTTTATAGTAGGCATCTACGGTTACACCATCCTGAGGTGTACCATTGAAAAAATCTTTACTGCAACTCGTCAATAAAAATACAGTTAGCAGTGATATGATTGTTTTCATTTTAACTTAGTTTAATTAGATTAAAACTCTGCATTGACACCAAAAGTGATCGTGCGGGCAGCTGGATACCGGCCAAGGTCTACGTTGCGAAGGAATACACTTTGGTTGTTCTGACCTACTTCCGGATCCAGACCTGAGTAGTTCGTGAAAGTGTATAGGTTTTGTCCGCTTACATAGAATTTAGCCTTGCTAAATCTCGCCCTTTTCACCCACTCAGAAGGCAATGTATATCCCAGCATTACGTTCTGTATCTTCAGATAAGAAGCGCTTTCAATGAAGCGATCAGAGTTGTATAAGTTTGGATTATCCCCGATCCTTGGTGCAGGGATGTCTGAATTTGGATTTTCTTCGGACCAGAAATTAGCAGTATAAGCCATTTGGTTCTGATACAGAGAAGATAATCCCGCTGTTGAATATTTCAGCGCATTCAGAATTTTACCACCATAAGAACCATTCAGGAAGATAGACAGGTCAAATCCTTTATAAGAGAAGGTGTTGGTAATACCATAAGTGAACGTAGGATTAGGGCTTCCCAATATAGTTTGATCACTTGAGTTAATCACACCATCACCATTTACATCTACGTATTGAATATCACCTAACCAGGTACCACCGCTTGTGTTTTCAACACTTCTGCCAAACTGTAACGGTGCATTTTTCAACTGCTCGGCAGTTTTGAAGATACCTTTTGTTTTATATCCGTAAAATGCGCCTACTTCTCCACCTTCGATGGTACGGGTAGCGGGTAAGCTCAGGTAACTGACTGTAATACTCTTGTCGATATAAGGTGTACCGGCGGCCAGAGATTCGACCTTGTTTTTGAAGTGAGAGAAGGTCACAGTGGTATTCCAGGTAAAGTCTTTCTTATTGATATTATGGGTAGTGATTGTAAAGTCAAAACCTCTGTTGCTGATTTTACCTCCATTGATGTATGGAGCACCTACCACAGCACCACTGGAATATTCAGCAGTACCGCCTAACACATAACCGGGCAACGCCTGTTGGAAGATGAAGTTCTTGGATGTCTTGTAGAAGTAGTCAAAGATTACATCTACCCGGCCTCTAAGCAGGCTAAAGTCAATACCTGCATCAGTTTGTTGTGCAGCTTCCCATGTCAGTTTTACGTTTTCCACTTTATCTACCAGGAACCCGGTACCCAGACCAGTGCTCACGGTGGCAAGTGCAGCGCCGTATTTATAGTTGGCCACATTCTGGTTACCGACTTCACCATATCCTACACGGATTTTGATGTTGTCAGCCACCTCTTTTACTTTAGTCATGAAAGGTTCTTCAGAAATTCTCCATGATGCAGCGAAAGAAGGGAAATAACCTGTCTGGTGACCATCTGCAAATTTGGAGGATCTGTCAGAACGGATTGTGGCAGTCAGGCTATATTTGTTATCATAAGTATAGATACCACGCGCAAAGAAAGACTCCATGGTTTGCTGTCCCTTATATTCACCTACAGTAGCGGTAGAGGCAGTACCATTCCCCAGGGTCTGGTTGTTGTCGTCATCACCGGCTACAAAACCTTTGATGCTGGCAGTCACACCACCCCAGGTAGACTTCGTCACTTCATGCCCTAACATAGCCGTCACGCTATGTTTTGTGCCGAATTGATGTGCATAGGTGAGGTATTCCTTCCAGCCCCAATATTGAGAATTAGCCATGTATTCAGTCAGCTGTGCGGTTTCATTTGTATAGGCACCCCATTTATAGGTAGGTAAGTATACTTTCGCATTTGACCAGTTGAAGTCTCCATTTAATTCTGATCTCAGGGTCAGATCTTTGTAGAGTTTCATATCGGCGTAAAGGGTAGCATTGATATTATAGCGGACAAGGTTGTTGGTGATACTCATGGCCTGCGCTACAGGGTTGATCGTACCTTCTGTCGTACTGGAAGGCCCGGCATAGGAACCATCCGCATTATATACAGCCTGATCTGGAGCATTGAGCAATGCGTTATAGATAATACCGGTATTATCTCCCAGCGTAGCGTGTTGTTCACTACGGCTGGCATTCATAGCAGTGCCGGCTTTAAACCACGGTTTTACCTGGCTGTTCACATTTGTTCTGAAAGTATAGCGGTTAAAGTCATTACCGATAATAGTCCCTTCCTGTTTCAGATAGCCACCGGAGATATAATAATCGGTACCATCCTTCGCCCCGGATACAGATAACTGGTGACTTTGCATAGGAGCAGATCTGAAGATCGCATCCTGCCAGTTGGTCCCTTCACCCAGTAAGTCAGGGTTGGCAAATTCTCCTCTCCGTGTAGTACCTGCCAGATCCGCCAGTACATTCTGGAATTTGGCATATTGTCTCAGGTTCATCATATCCAGGAACTTTCCCTGTTCCTGCACACCATAGAATCCATCATAGGCTACTCTTGCGGTACCGGCTTTACCTCTCTTGGTCGTAACGATGATCACCCCATTAGAAGCTCTTGCACCATAGATGGCGGTTGCAGAAGCGTCTTTCAGCACATCGATAGACTCGATATCGCTGGGGTTGATCATGGCCAGCGGGCTTACCGCTCTGCCACTGGCAGCATCATTGCCCGCACTGCTTAACTGTACTGTGCGACCACTTGTACTTGAGTTGGTAGCATCGCCAGAGATAGGTACACCATCGATCACATACAGCGGCTCATTGGATAAACTTAAAGAAGTGATACCCCTGATGTTCACAGAAGTTTCGCTTCCGGGAGCACCACTGTTTTGTGTGATGGTGACACCAGAAATTTTACCTTGTAAGATCTGGTCCATACTTACCTGTGGAATGTTCGCGATCTGGTCGCTTTTAATAGAGCTGATAGCACCATTCACATCAGATTTTTTCTGTGTACCATAACCGATCACAACGACATCGCTCAGAGTAGTACTGGTGTATTCCAATACTACATTCAGAGTAGTCTTGTTACCGATATTAATTTCCTGAGGTTTCATTCCGATGAATGAAACCAGCAAGGTTTTTTCCTGCTCTGGTACAGAGATGGTGAACTGACCGTTACCATCAGTCATCGTGGAAATTTTGGTGTTGTTTTTCACAACGATCGTCGCTCCAGGCAACTTTAATCCTTTATTGTCTGAAATAGTCCCCTTAATGACCCGTGGATTGTTTTGAGCCCGGAGAGTGCCTGGATTTGAAATCATTAATGCAATCAACACTACAAATAGTAAGACTTTTTGCATAGTTTGATTATATTAACATGTATTGTGTACATGTTTGATGTAGAAAAATGTGTCTAATCTTTTTTTGACTGACAGATAAAATGCCCCCATCGCTGTATCTGGTGATACAGTCAATTAGTTGTAATAATGAATGCCAGTTTGATTAACTCGCTTTCTTTTTGATGTTTTGTGGAAAATGTTGTGATAGGGTGATTCTAAAGTTTAGTTTCATATAGTGGAATATTTATGTTAACAAATCTATAACTTCTTAATCAATTCATGATAATACTTGTTTATCTAAAAAAAATACTTTTTTAGCCAGCATGCGAGATGGGTATTCCACTTCATTTTTTGTTTTAACCACCTTTCTCCTTAGCTACTATGATTTTATCGGGATATATTTTGGGGTGTAGTGAATATTTATTATGACATTTAATAGTAGTACTTTTTTAGCTTATAATGATACCCGGTGTTATTTGGTATGGAAGGGGAAACCACTTTTCCCATATTGGTAAGAATAAGGTTATGTGGGGGCCTTGTGTTATTTCATCAAAAAATTCGGTAAGTTGCCTCCCCACACCTCCATCACAACTTCGGCACCACCAGCGCCGCCAGCAGATCTTTACTCACCTCTTTCCATTCTATCCAGATATGATCCTGCGGTAGTTCGTCTCCCGTCATTCTATCTTCTATATCCTGCCTGCGCCGCTCATAAAATTCAATTGTCCGCAACACCCTTGCCGTATCGAAATCAACCTCCCCATCAATCAGTTCAATATTACTTTCCAGCATACGACCAATATTAATCCTATTCGCCGTCAAAGACAAATTTCCATTCGGCCCTGAAATGAAAACCCCTTCAGTTTGCAATCCTTCTAAAATACTCTTCGCATGGTCATCCTGTCCATCATCTTCCCAATTACAGATGCTGCATATATCAAATTCACCCCTCGCTGTACGCGTAGGAAACCCACACCCAGGGCAAGTGTATAAATGAATATCATTTGCCTGAAGGTAAGTATCGTAATGCGCCCTTCTGAAATGAAAACCAACTAATATTTCGGATTCGTTCATCAGTGGGAAGTTAACAATTTTCTATCTATTAGCGCCTACAGGAAAAATGTGTAAATTTATAACCACGTAAATAATTCAGATGAACCTGCTTATCGAAAATATCAAATCTATTGTGCCACTATCTCCCGCAGATGAAAAAATCATCAATAGCCTATTTCAAAAAATAGTGATAGATAAAGATGAGCATATCTTACAGGAAGGCCAAATTTGCCGCCGTGTAGTATTCATCGAAAAAGGAATAGTAAGATATTACCTGAGGAATAACGGCGAAGAGCAAACCTTCTATTTTAATAAAGAAGGGGAGTGGGTGTGCGACTATCCCAGCTTCTTACCAAAAATACCTGCAATTACGAATATACAGGCTTTAGAAACAACAACCGCCTGGGTGATCAGCTATGATGATCTGCAAAAGTTCTATCAGCAGGTTCCTCAGGGTGAAAGGTTCGGACGTTTAGCCATAGAACAGGTTTATATCAATGCGGTAGCACAATTATCCTCATTATACAACGATAAACCCCAGGCACGCTATCAAAAGTTTGTTCAGACTTATTTTGACATTGCGCAGCGTATCCCCCAATATTATATCGCTTCTTATGTAGGTGTCAAACCCCAATCTTTAAGCCGGATCCGCAAGCGACTTATTTATTAACCCAGGTGCATGAAAAGGATCCGCTAATGCCTCAATTTTGTGTTATTAATTCATAACACAATGAAAACAAACAAAAACTGGGGATTTAATTCAGCATCTTATTGGATGACACTCTTACTGGCAGCAGGAATCATCTTCATCGGCGCCAGATTTATAATAGCTCCTTCCGTAGGTGCCAATGGTTTTGGAATTCCTTTATCGGGTGTTGAAGACCTGCCATACGGAAGAATAAAGGGCATACGCGACATCTTTTCCGGACTAATGCTACTCCCATTTCTATTCCTGAAAATGCGCCGATCTGCTGCATTGGCTTTAACAGCTGCCATCATCATACCGGCTAATGACTTTTGTATTGTCTTGATGACCAATGGTGCAAAAGACATCCAACACCTGCTTATCCACGGTCTGACAGTCGTTTACATGATCGTGACCAGTATTTTATTATTTAGAAAAAACACACATCCTGAATAATAAACATCACTACTCATTATCATTTTGGCCGGTTGTAAAAAAGACACAACAAAAATAATCGCCACCGGGCTAATTGATTATAACGGTTTCCAGTAACTAAGTCGCTATTTAACACAAAAGAGAAAGCTTGCTTCCTCTTTTGTGTTAAACTTCAATAATACACCTTCAACGTCGACCGCCTGTTTCTCCTATGCTCCTCCTCCCCACAAGGCACCCCATCCGCACACGGATTTACCAACTCCTGCTCCCCAAGATTTTCATAATAAAGATTCTTTGGCGATACCCCACTTTTAATCAGGTAATCTATCACAGCATAACATCTCAAAGCCGACAGATCCATATTATAATCATTGCTCCCCCTACTATCCGTATAAGACCGTACCATCAATTTCCATTGCGGATAATTCCTGAGCACATTCGCTACCCTGTCCAGCAGTTCTCTTGAACTAGTCAGCAGGATCGCACTGTTATAATCATAATAAAAGCACATGTGTTCAAGTTTATCAATAACAGCACTATCCTCCCCACTAAGCGTTTTTCGCGGAGATGAAGGTGTCTCCACCTTTGCCAGCTCCGGAACAGTCATCTCTGGAACAATCACCTCTGGTACACCCCGCTCTGGTACAACCATCTTCGGCACCGCCACCTCCGGCTTATTCTCCAATTTCTCTGTCACATGCGTATCCATAAAATGATAAACATCATCCCCTCCATTCCCTCCATTCCTGTTCGACGCAAAATAACCTTCATAGTAATTGTCCTTCATAATAAATCCCAGATCATCACCACCTGAATTAAAAGGCATTTTCAGGTTCGCGGGTTCACTCCATTCAGCACCACTGCCCACTGCACGGAAAATATCAAAACCACCAATTCCAATATGTCCTTTACTTGAAAAATAAAGCACCCCCGGTTCATTGACAGTAGGAAAGGTCTCTTCTGATGATGTATTGATAACATTCCCACAGTTCCTTGGCATCCCCCACGTTCCATTTGCCTTCCGCTCACTATACCATATATCTGTCTTCCCCACTCCCCCCGGTCTGTCTGATACAAGGTAAAGTATCTGACCACTAATTACGACATTACCCGTATAACTGCCCGGTGCATTTAATTCAGTAACAGGTGCAAGTGCAGACCATGTATCACCTTTCTTAAAAGCCCAGAACAGCGACATTAAACGCTGCCCGTTTATCGGCCCCTTTTTCGTTTTGTGAAACACATCTGCATTTAAGGTCACATAGACAGTATCCTCCCTGTTATTAAAACATACCGGACCTACATGATATGGTAATTTCCCCAGTAGTTTCGGCAGCACTTCTTCCAGGTAAGTATTGGCATTACTTCCTTTCTGATATTGTTTAAATACATATGGTTTGAAATATGGCTGATCTACCCGTGGATCAATCTCAGGATGACGCTCTGACCCTGTAGTCAGCAACATTTTCCGGTATCCGTTAGAAACCAGCAGCAATCCATCTTTTACCACACCACTGATCCAATCAGCACCAGGCGTGCTCAGTTCCTTAATATTCTCTAATGCCATGAAGTGCGAACTTTTCTTCCAGAGCACCCCACTATCACAACCTGCCAATAGTCTGTTCTTCCATTGCATACTATCTGTATTCGATGTAGTATACAATGCAATGTATTTTTTAGCAGAGTCGTAATGTTCCATATTCATCAGTGTTTCCCCATACAACATATTTACTGCCGAAGGACAACCGGGATGCTGCAACATCCTGAAATACCAATAACCCGCTTCTTCAAACCTCGCCATTGCTACATAACAATTTGCTGTTTTGTCCAGTAAGACCAATGGTGCCTTTTTCCCTTTCCTGTCAGCTAACTGACCATACAATTTGGCCGCATCTGCATATTCCTGTCTTGCAAATGCTTCGTCCCCCAGTTCTATCAGGCTTTTATCTTCCTGCCCATAACTGAATAAAGGGATAAACAGCAATACTATAAGTTTACGCAACATCTTTTCTGATTTTAAAAATACCGTGGACTTGATACACTGTACCTTTTAGGACGGAATAAAATACCTATCGAGATTTCATGCGAGCCTCCCTGTGCATCGGCCAGCTCATTCAGATTCAGATCATATGCATACCCGATCCTGTAGTTGTCAGAAATATAAAATTCAACAAGTGCACTGGCAGCATTTTTCGCCTCCAGACCCGTCGGCAGATCTTTACGCCATACCGGCAATGCAGTACGATAAGAACCGCCTATCCAAAATACACGATCGATTAGCAGCATAGCATTGAAATCTATATTTGTCGGACCTTTCAGATCATCTTTGACCATGACTGACGGCTTTAGCTGCAACTGTTCTGACAAAGAAAGCATACAACCGGTTGACAGGTAGAGGTGCGTTGTCTTCCGGATATTTTCATAATTATATCCTTTCCATTTATAGTCAGCAGTGAGGTATTGGCTAAAGAGATCCAATGCAGACACACTGATAAAAAAGGAAGGAGAATGATAATAAATACCAAAGCGGGCATCAGGAGTAAGGGCATTGACACCTCCACCCGGGAAGGTGGGGTCTTCCGCATCAAAGTACTGAAGACTTTCACCATCCAGATGATATTGAGCCACGCCAACACCCAGACCGAAACTCAGGTGTTGTGTGCGATTCGCATTCAGCGGAATCTGGTAAGAGTAGGAGGCATAAAGAGAATATGCCTGTTGTGGCCCTGACATATCAGCCATTAACTGTACACCCAGACCCATTCCTGCCTTGTCTTTATCATGACGTAACGGGCCATCAAATGACACGCCTGCCGTTCGCGGCGCACCGGGTAACCCCGTCCATTGTTGTCTGTAGATCGTGTTCAGGTACCACGCATTTTTATATCCGGCATATGCAGGATTCACACTGAGGCCATTGAAAATGTATTGACTGAACTGCACATTCTGCTGTGCAGTTGATTGCAACGCCCCTGTTAACAATAAAAAAACTATCAGTGTACGCATGATCATTTTCTTTTTAAGATGACCCATCCTGTATATTGTTTTATTCCATCGCCTTCGTCTACATCCAGTTTATAGTAGTATACGCCTTCGCTTAATCCGGCACCATCCCATTCATTGTGATATGCTTTTGACTGGAACACCATATCGCCCCAGCGGTTGAACACGAATAGGGGAGCGGGTGGGTATTTTTCCAGTCCTTTGATCACAAAGAAATCATTCTTACCATCTCCGTTCGGACTCATGGCATTGGCAAAAGACAATATTGTTTTTCCCGGGGTTGTTTCGATATTAGTGCCGGGATCCCCGCTGCAGCCATCTACTGCCGGATCGCAGCCTGCCGTTGGTTTTGAGTTGGTACCATCCGTAACGGTAGCGGTATTGGTAATGACGGGAATGCTGTCGAGATTATCAATCGTTTTAACAATCATAGATACTTCTGCTGTGCTGCCTACAGGGATAGCAGGAATATTCCAGGCTACAGCATTATCGCTTTCACTATAGGTACCATTAGCAGTAGCGCTGATGTAGGTAGTATACTGAGGAACGGCATCCGTTATTTTGATATTTTCAATGGCGGTATTACCCGTGTTTCTGATGTAGATCTGATAGGTGAGTTCTTCAGCAGGCATTACTTTATCTTTTTTACTGGCAGGAGTGGCTACTTTCCAGGTGACCCAGTTTACCACCGTGTCTACAGAGATGTTCGTAGACGGTCCCGGTGGCGGATTAGTAGCCGGATTATCATTGTCTCCGGGATCAGCAGGAATCGTTGGCTGATCTCCTTTGCCATTGCCATTGTCCACGGCAGCAGTATTGGTAATAAAGGTGGCACCGGTAAGATCGGTAGTTACTTTTACCTTAAAGCTTCTCGTCACATCGGGTGCACCCACGGCTATTTCCGGAATGGTCCAGATCAGTACATCATTAACGGGTTGAATATTTTCATCTGCACTGACAAAATCGGTGTAGGCAGGAATCGTGTCCGTAATTTTTACATTGACGAGTTTAATACTTCCATTGTTGCGGATGTGAATGCTGTAAGTAACTTCATCACCGGTAGTCACACCGCCTTTAGGTCCGGTAGGTGTGTAGGTGGCGCTTTTCCAGTTCAGGGATTGTTTGCCATTATCTACAGGAATTTCAGTGGATGGATCATTTGGATCCGGGTTCGTCATAGGTTCATTCGGATTACCTGTGGTGGATGGCGTAGTCGGATGATCGCCTGAGCCATCGCCGTTATCTACATATCCAGTGTTAGTGATGTACCCGGCATTCGTGAGGTCCTGTGCCACTTTCACTTTAAAACTTCTGGTCACATCCGCAGTGCCAACGGGAATATCAGTGATGGTCCATGTTAGTTTACCATTCACGGGAGTAATGCCTTCATCGGCACTTACAAATACGGTATATGCCGGTATTGTATCGGTGATGATCACATTGTTCAATGCGACATTTCCAGTATTCCTGACGTGTATAGTATAAGTGATTTCATCATTTGTCTTCACCATGCCTCCAGTGCCAGTTCCGGTATAAGCAGCGCTTTTCCAGTTGAGAGATTTTTTTGCATTGTCTATTGGAATATCAACAGAGGGATCGTTAGGATCGGGATTGGATTTTGGATGATCATTATTGGAAGGATCCGGAGGTACCGTCGGATGTTCGCCACTGCCATCGCCATCATCTACACCAGCGGTATTTGTAATGCTGGTAGCACCTGTCAGATCATTTACGACACGCACTGTAAAACTTCTGATCACATCTGCGGCGCCTACAGGAATATCAGTAATGGTCCAGGTCAGTTTACCACTCACGGGAGTAATGCTTTCATCTGCACTTACGAATTCGGTATAGGCAGGAATGGCATCGGTAACGATCACATTAGTCAATGCCACATGTCCTGTATTACGTACATGAATATGATAAACGATTTCGTCGCCGGGTTTGGCGATGCCTGTGAAGTCAGTACTTTTCCAGCTCACAGATTGTTTACCACCATTATCAACGGGAACATCGGTAGAAGGATCGTTAGGATCCGGATTGGATTGCGGCTCATTAGGATTTAACGGATCTGGTGGGGTAGTAGGATGATTGCCTGTACCATCGCCGTTATCAACATTGCCGGTATTGGTAATATTGGTGACGCCGGTCAGATCATTTGCCACAGTTACAGAAAAGTTTCGTGTGATGGTAGAGCCGACGGCGATAGCAGGAATAGTCCATGTCAGTTTGCCAACCGCATCAGGAGATATACTTTCATCTGCATTTTTAAAAACAGTATGAGCCGGAACCGTATCTGTGATCTTTACATTATTCAACACCACATTCCCGGTATTGCGCACGTGAAGGGAATAAGTAATCACGTCACCAGCCTTTACAGCTGTTCCTGTGTAGCTGGCTGACTTCCATTGTTGCGAAGCCATGAAATCATCATCAGCGATGGTAACAGTGCCTACGCTGGTACCTGTGGTGAGAGCTGGTACGCCTGTGCCTACAGAGAATGCAGTGATAGTGAGGATAACGGTTTCCGGACCTTCGATCAGGTTATCGTCTTTAACAGTTACAGCAATTGGAACATTGCTGGTACCTGCGGGAATATTTTTAGTAAGGGTGATAGTTGTATAATCTGTTCCGTTAGTGGCGGTGCCGGTAATGGTGAATCTCACGAGCACAAAGCCTGTAGTATAAGTGCCATTGGGCCATCCGATGGAGAAGCTACCATCATTGCCGGTGCCACCGGGTTCTTTACCGTTTGTGGTAGACTGAATACCGATAGGGATGTTAACATCGTCATCTTCAATATTTACAACAGCGGAAGAGCTGGCAGAGAAAGTCATTGCTCCTGAAGAGGAGAGGCTTGTGGATTGCAGGGTCACCTGGACGGTTTCGGTGGGTTCAACGATGTAATCGTCATTTACATGGACAGGGAGTGCTATGCTGTTAGTATTAGCAGGTAGCTTGATTTCGCCTGTCATATTGGTGTTATTGTAGTCGAAGCTAGTCCCGGCGCCTCCGGTGGCAGAGCTGGCGCCGTCAATGGTATATTTCACCAGGATGTCTTCATTAAAAGTAAGTGTTCCCGGAAGGCTGATTTTAAATTCACCATTGCTGGCGTTTCCGTTGCCGAGTTCTTTACCATCGGTAGTTTTGGTAATGGCCAGGCGGTTGTCGTTATCGATCAGTTTAGCGGTTAAGGTTCTTTGTGTACCGAGATAACTGATGCCGTCGGCATCAGTTGCGGAGAGCAGACCGATTTCAATGCTTTCGTCTCCTTCGATCAGGAGGTCGTCATTGACGTCAATGATCAGTTGTGCTTCTGAATAACCGGCTTTGAGGGTAATGGTACCAGAGAGGGTGGTGTAGTCTACGCCGTTGGTGGCCGGATCTGATACGGTGGCATTGACGGAGTAGGTGATGGTGATATCGCTGGGTGCTGTTGTTCCGTTTAGCAGGTGGAAGGAGATGATGCCGTTGGGGCCACCTTCTTCTGCTCTTACTAATTCATCCATGGCGATTACATCTGCGCGTTGGGTGGGTTTGTACATCCAGCTGACAGAGAGGAGGCATAGGAATAATAATAGAAGGGTACGTTTCATTTTCCAGGGATTTAGTTGAGTAAAGGGGATGTGTCATACATAAAAGACGTCCTTAGAATTTGTTAGTGCGACAGTTGTTTCTATCGTGGACCAGTATAGAATGATGTCGGTAGTTGTTATTAGCCTGGCACCTGTTCTAATATGATCTGGTATAGAATTCTGTCCTTAGCATCTGTTAGTGCGACAGTTGTTTCTATCGTGGACCAGTATAGAATGATGTCGGTAGTTATTATTAGCCTGGCACCTATTCTAAAATGATCTGGTATAGAATTCTGTCCTTAGCATCTGTTAGTGCGACAGTTGTTTCTATAGTGGACCAGTTTAGAATGGTGTCGGTAGAAGTTGTTGGCGCGATACCTTTTCCTATAATGATCCGTAATAGAAAGAGCCTGTATCTTTTTGAAATACCCCCAAAAATTTTAACCTTTTGGATTGACTTCAATTTTAGATACAGGCTCATAGGTTTTATCTGATAAGGATTAGTTTTTTAGTATAAACTTTACCATTCGCACGGATAACACAATAGTGCAGGCCGGCGGGGAGGCTAATAGATCTGTATGTTATTTTATGCACTTCACCTGCTTTTACATATTCGTTGAACAGGAGGCTTTCTCTGTTACCCTGCATATTACTGTAGATCTCTACTGATATTTTTCCATTTACAGGTGATTTGAAAGTAATGGATAATTGATCAGTAAATGGATTTGGATATGCGTTGTATTCAAGCGAAGCGGCTGTTTGTTGCAAAGCAGCGGAAACAGTGTTCAATGTGTATGTGGCAGTATTCTGGCATCCATTGGATTTGTCGGTAACCTGTAAAGTAAATATGCCACTGATATCTGGATTGCCTGATTGATAGAGGACGGTGGCTGTTTGAGCGCCGTCGAGTATCAACCAGCTGTTATCGGAGGAGACTAATGACCATTGGTAGTTGGCATTGGAAACGCTTTGTGCACTCAGGAGGTCTACTGATAGTGGATCAGGATTTGTCGCTGGTGGCAGGATAACGGCAGTCGGTAGAGTGGTGTTACTTATAACAGGTGTATTGGTGGTGGCTACGCAGCCGTTGTCCGGATTGGTAACTGACAGGGTATAAGTGCCTGATGTAGTTACAATGGCGGATGCGGTGGTGGCGACAAAGTTGTTAGGCCCTGTCCATCTGAAGGTAGTTCCGTTTGTGGAGGAGGTCCCGGTGATGATCACGTTTGTTTTTAGACAGGTGAGAGGGCCGTCGTTTGATGCCTGGATATTGGCTGGTGGCGTGATGTTTTGAGTGACAGGGGTATTGGTGGTGGCGGTACATCCGTTTTGGGTGTTAGTGACCACCAGGGTATAGGTCCCTGCAGTTGTTACATTTGCCTGTGCTGTAGTAGCTGTATAATTGGATGGGCCGCTCCATTTATAGGTTACATCGGATGATGTAGAGGAGCCAGTGATTTGTACGGTTGTTTTTGTACAGGTCAGCGGGCCATTGTTTGAAGCTTGTACGTTGGCAGCAGGGGAGATGTTTTGTTGTACAGTTAGACTATCTGAGGTAGTACAACCGTTCGTGCCACGTGCAGTAACATAGTACTTACCCGGAGTAGTTACTGCAATTGGGTTTGAACCTGTGTTATATCCCGTCCATGTGATCGTACCGTTTGAAGAGGCGGTAAGATTTACAGAGGTGGTAGCGCAAGTTAAAATTGCTGGTGCAGTTAAAGTCAAATTCGGCTTGGTGATATCCTGAGTTACCGTTACACTATCTGTGGTAGTACATCCATTCGTGCCCTTTGCCGTTACATAATATTTACCCGGAGCAGTTACTGCTATTGGATTTGTGCCAGCGCTATAGCTATTCCATGTAATCGTGCCGTTAGAAGAAGCAGTAAGATTTACAGAAGTAGTAGCGCAAGTTAAAGTTGCAGGTGCCGTTACCGTCAAAGTCGGCTTGTTGAAATCCTGAGTCACTGTCACACTATCTGTGGTAGTACATCCATTGGTGCCTTTTGCAGTTACATAGTATTTACCCGGACTAGTTACTGCAATTGGGTTTGTGCCAGCGCTATATCCATTCCATGTAATCGTGCCGTTAGAAGAAGCGGTAAGATTTACAGAAGTAGTAGCGCAGGTTAAGGTAGCCGGAGTTGTAATTGCTAATGTCGGCTTGGTGATATCCTGGGTTACCGTCACACTATCAGTGGAAGTACATCCATTCGTAGCCTTAGCGGTTACATAGTATTTACCCGGACTAGTTACTGCAATTGGGTTTGTGCTGGCGCTATATCCATTCCATGTAATCGTGCCGTTAGAAGAAGCGGTAAGATTTACAGATGTAGTAGCGCAAGTTAAGGTAGCAGGTGCCGTTACTGTCAAAGTCGGCTTGGTGATATCCTGGGTTACCGTTACACTATCTATGGTAGTACACCCATTCGTGCCTTTAGCAGTTACATAATATTTCCCCGGAGTAGTTACTGCAATTGGATTAACTCCCACATTATATCCATTCCATGTAATCGTGCCGTTAGAAGAAGCAGTAAGATTTACAGAAGTAGTCGCGCAGGTTAAGGTAGCCGGAGTTGTAATTGCTAATGTCGGCTTGGTGATATCTTGGGTTACCGTCACACTATCAGTGGAAGTACATCCATTCGTAGCCTTAGCGGTTACATAGTATTTACCCGGAGTAGTTACTAAAATTGGGTTTGTGCTGGCGCTATATCCATTCCATGTAATCGTGCCGTTAGAAGAAGCGGTAAGATTTACAGATGTAGTAGCGCAAGTTAGAGTTGCTGGCGCAGTTACAGCCAAAGTCGGCTTGGTGACATCCTGAGTCACTGTTACACTATCTGTGGTAGTACACCCATTCGTGCCTTTAGCAGTTACATAATATTTCCCCGGAGTAGTTACTGCAATTGGATTAACTCCCACATTATACCCATTCCATGTAATCGTGCCGTTAGAAGAAGCGGTAAGATTTACAGAAGTAGTAGCGCAGGTCAAAGTTGCTGGTGCCGTTACCGTCAAAATCGGCTTGGTGATGTCCTGGGTTACCGTCACACTATCAGTGGTAGTACATCCATTAGTAGCCTTGGCGGTTACATAGTATTTACCCGGAGCAGTTACTGCAATTGGGTTTGTGCTGGCGCTATATCCATTCCATGTAATCGTGCCGTTAGAAGAAGCAGTAAGATTTACAGAAGTAGTAGCGCAGGTTAAGGTAGCCGGAGTTGTAATTGCTAATGTC
>Ga0316604_10001114_pt1 | contig 25620 bp, 25 predicted proteins | sample OWC_soil_day20_C_FD_207650 | JGI IMG/M metagenome (GOLD analysis project Ga0316604, IMG submission 207650) | Wetland soil microbial communities from Old Woman Creek delta, Ohio, United States - OWC_soil_day20_CT | ecosystem: Environmental > Terrestrial > Soil > Wetlands | place: USA: Ohio...
AGCTTGCCCAAATCGTGGCAGGCGCAGTTAAGAGCCGGGAGAGTGGCAAGGATCCAGCAACCCGCACTTTTCAGGCTATACGCATCCACATCAACCAGGAGCTCGCGGAGCTGGAGGTAGGGCTGGACGCGGCGTTCGCGCATTTGGCGCCGCATGGCAGGATGGTCGTGATCAGTTTCCATTCATTGGAGGATCGCATGGTGAAACGCTTCATCGCAGCGAAGGCGCACGTGGCGCAGCCGGATCGCCGTCTGCCGCTGATGGCGCGCGATTTGCCGCAGCCGCAGATGAAGCTGATCCGGAAAAGCAAACCATCGATGCAGGAAGTGGCTGAAAACCCGCGCGCGCGTTCCGCCATCATGCGCATTGGCGAACGGCTGCCAGAACGGGAGGCAGCATGAATGCGCGGCTGACTTCAATTCTGGCGCTGGCACTGGTGGCGAGTTCGCTGTTTCTGGTGAATGCGCAGTACCAGGCGCGCCGGCTGTTCATCGAGCTTGAGCGGGCGCAAGCGCAAAAACGCCAGCTGGAAATTGAATGGGAGCAGTTGCGCGTCGAGCAGTCTCAGCTTGGTCAGTCTGGACGGATTGAGGCCAGTGCCAGGCGCGATCTGAACATGTCGGCAGTGACGCCGGCGCGCACGCAATATCTGACGCTGGGGGCGAAATGAAAAGGCTCGCTTCCATGTCATCCGGCCAGCGCGTGGCAGCGGCCAAAGGAATGCCGTTTGCAAACAGCCCGGTGCTGACAGCGAAACTGTCCGCCGGGCGTTCCCGTTTCGTTCTGTTCGTGATGTTTGCCGCCCTACTGGCGCTGGCTGGCCGCGCCATCTGGCTGCAGGGCATGTCGAAGGATTTCCTGCAAAAACAGGGTGAATCGCGCTATGTGCGCACGCTGGAACTGCCGGCTACACGCGGCAAGATCATGGATCGGAATGGCCATGTGCTCGCGTCCAGTCTGCCTGTTAAGGCGGTCTGGGCTATTCCGGAAGATGTGAAGGATGCGCCCGAAGCGAAATTGCTTGAGTTGGCGAAACTGCTTGGCATGAGCAAGCGTGATCTCGACAAGAAACTCGATTCGGACAAGGGTTTTGTTTATCTCAAGCGGCAGGTCGAGAACGATGTGGCCGATGCGGTCATCAAGCTGGGCATTGACGGCATCCAGACGCGCAAGGAATACAAGCGCTACTACCCGGAAGGGGCGGCGATGGCGCATGTCGTCGGCTTTACCAATGTCGAGGATGTCGGCCAGGAGAGCATGGAACTGGCGCATCAGAAAATTCTGGCCGGCGTGGCAGGCAACCGCCGGGTGATCAAGGACCGGCTCGGGCATATCGTCGAGGATGTGCGCGCGATCCGCGAGCCGCAGGACGGCAAGGATTTGACGCTGTCGCTTGATAGCAAGATCCAGCACATCGCCTTTACACAACTCAAGGAAGCGGTGGAGGCGCACAAGGCGAAGGCCGCCGGTATTGTCGTGCTCGACATCAAGACCGGCGAAGTGCTGGCGCTGGCTAATTTGCCGACTTACAACCCGAATGATCGCCGCGCGCTGACCGGTGCCCAGTTGCGCAATCGAGTATTGACCGATACCTTCGAGCCAGGTTCGGTGATGAAACCGTTCACCGTGGCGCTGGCGCTGGAGCGCGGTTTCGTCAAGCCGGAAACCCATATCCAGACGGCGCCGGGCAAGATGACGATCGGCACGGCCACCATCGGTGATTCGCATGCGCATGGCGTGCTGACTGTCGAACAGGTGATCGAAAAATCATCGAATATTGGCACGGCCAAGATGGCGTTGCAGATGCAACCGCAGGAAATGTGGGAAATGTTTACCTCGGTCGGTTTCGGTCAGCAGCCGAAAATCGGATTCCCGGGCGCGGTCGCCGGCCGGGTGCGGCCATATGCGTCATGGCGCCCAATCGAGCAAGCTACGATGAGCTATGGCCACGGCATTTCAGCCTCGCTGCTCCAGGTGGCGCAGTCGTACATGATTTTTGCGCGCAATGGTGACACCGTGCCGCTGTCATTCCTGAAAACCAGCGCCAAGCCGATCGGTCAGCGGGTCATTTCTGAAAAAACGGCACGCGCGATGCGCAAGATGATGGAGATGGCGGCAGGCCCAGGCGGAACCGCGCCAAAGGCGCAGGTGCCGGGCTATCGCGTGGCAGGCAAAACGGGCACAGCGCACAAGCTGGCCGGCGGCAAATATGTGAACAAATATATTGCTTCGTTCGTTGGCTTCGCGCCAGTGTCCGATCCGAGGTTGATCATTGCGGTGATGGTGGACGAGCCGTCGAACGGCAAGCATTTCGGCGGCGACGTGGCCGCGCCGGTATTCGCCACCGTGACGGCGAATGCATTACGCGCACTCAACGTCGCGCCGGACACGACTAAAACCAACATCGTCATTCCGGCGCAGGGCCTGAAGGAGAGCATCTAATGGAGGCGCCGATGACAAAACCGGATCAGATTCTGGCTTGGCTGCAGTCAGTAGCGCCGGGGGCGCAACTGGTTTCCGATTCGCGTCGGGTGGAATCAGGCGTGTCGACGGTATTTCTTGCTTATCCTGGTGACGAAGCGGACGGCAGGGATTACATCGCGAATGCGGTACAGCGCGGGGCGCGGGCGATCATCCATGAAGCTGACGGTTTTACCTGGCAGGATGACTGTAATGTGCCGCACTTGGCGGTGAGTGACCTGAAAAATCTGGCCGGTCCGGTTGCCGCGGCCTATTACCATCAGCCCGATGCCGGTATGTTCACGATTGCGGTGACCGGCACCAATGGCAAGACCTCATGCAGCCAATGGATTGCAAGCGCGCTTTCGCGGCAAGGGCAGCCTGCTGCGGCGATCGGCACGCTTGGCGTGGGGGTTTTTCGCGCTGGCGAGGCTGGCAGCCATGCGGCCACCGGTTATACCACGCCGGATGCAGTGCTGCTGCAGCACAATCTTGCCGCTTTGCGCGAGGCTGGCGTTGCTTCGCTGGCGATTGAGGCCTCGTCGATTGGCCTCGATCAAGGCCGCTTGAACGGCATGCATTTCGATGTTGCGCTTTTCACCAACTTCACACGCGACCATCTAGATTATCACCGAGATATGCAAGCTTATGCGGCCGCCAAGGAACTTCTGTTTGGCTGGTCAGGACTGCGCCATGCTGTGCTCAATATGGACGATCCGATGGGCGCAGATCTGGCGCAGCGCTACCGGCAAAAACTGGAGATCATCGGCTATACGCTGGAAGACAAGGCGGCAGACGGCATTGCCGTGCTGCGAGCCAGCGGTATTCGCGCGCGTTCGTTCGGCACCGAATTCCATGTCGAATCGCCATTCGGCTCGGCTCGGGTGAAAGTGCATCTGGTTGGCCGATTCAATGTCAGCAATGCGCTGGGCGTGCTGGGCGTGCTGCTGGCGAAAGGGATCGAATGGCAGGCTGCAGTCGATGCAATCGGCAAATTGGCGCCGGCGCCGGGCAGGATGCAGCAACTCGGCGGCAAGGAAGCGCCAATGATTGTGATCGATTATGCGCATACGCCGGACGCGCTAGCAAAGGCGCTGGATGCGCTGCGCCGGGTTGCTGGCGAACGTAATGGTGAGTTGTGGTGCGTGTTTGGTTGTGGCGGCGATCGCGATCAGGGCAAGCGTCCGCAAATGGGCGCAGTGGCCGAAGCGGCAGATCATGTCGTGGTGACCAGCGACAATCCGCGCAGCGAAGAACCGCAGCAAATCATTGCGCACATCGTTGGCGGAATGCGCACGTTGCCGCAAGTTATAGACGATCGTGCTGCCGCTATCCTGCAGACGGTGAAGCAGGCGGCAAAACAGGATGTGATTTTGCTGGCGGGCAAGGGTCACGAGAACTATCAGGAAATCAAGGGCACCAAGTACCCGTTTGCCGATGCCGATCATGCGGCGCTGGCACTGGCGGCGCGTGCCACGATGAAAAGAGGGATGGAATGAAAGGTAACCTTTCGACCATGCAAGCATGGATTGCCGGTTCGCGGCGGACTGGTGATGCGGCGTTTGCCGGTGTCAGCACGGATAGCCGTCATGTCGAGTCAGGCAATCTGTTTGTCGCGTTGCGTGGTGAACGTTTTGACGCGCACGATTTTCTCAATGAGGTTGCCGCCAGCGGGGCGGCTGCGGTGATGGTCGAGCGCATGCCTGAGGGGCTGAAGCTGCCGGCGCTGATTGTGCCGGACACACGCATGGCCTTGGGCGAGCTTGCCGGCCATTGGCGGCGGCAGTTTATGTTGCCAATGATTGGCGTGACCGGCAGCAATGGCAAGACGACCGTCAAGGAAATGATCGCGTCGATTCTGCGCCAAACCTTTGGTGGCGAGCATGTGCTGGCGACTCGCGGCAACCTGAACAATGAAATTGGCGTGCCGCTGACGCTGCTTCAGCTAGGCAGCGAACATCGTGCGGCCGTGATCGAGATGGGCATGAACCACGTTGGCGAAATCGCGCTCTTGTCCTCGATCGCGCAGCCGACGGTTGGTCTGGTCAACAACGCTCAGCGCGAGCATCAGGAATTCATGCATAGCGTCGAGGCGGTGGCGCGAGAGAACGGTGCTGTGATTGCCGGCTTGCCGCCAGTCGGCGTGGCCGTTTTTCCGGCGGATGATGAATTCACGCCGTTGTGGCGCAAGCTTGCCGCGGATGGGAGCAAGTGCAGGGTAGTTACTTTCGGGCTGTCTGCTGAGGCCGATGTCGGAGGAGACAGCCAGTTGGGCGATTTCGGCAGCGAACTGTCACTGCGGATTGATGGCCGGGCATGGCCGGTGAATTTACAGGCAGCCGGCTTGCACAATGTCCGCAACGCGTTCGCGGCTGCCGCCTGCTGCCATGCAATTGGCATTGAGGCAGAAATGATCGTGCGCGGCCTGGAAGCTTTCGCGCCGGTCAGTGGCCGGATGCAGCGCAAGCAGGGCAAAAACGGTGTCATCGTGATCGACGATACGTATAATGCGAACCCCGATTCGGTACTGGCGGCGATCGACGTGCTGTCGCGTGCTACCGCGCCGCGCATTCTGGTGCTCGGTGACATGGGGGAAGTGGGCGATGCAGGACGAGGATTCCACCAGGAAGTCGGTGTTCATGCGCGCCAGTCCGGTATCAACTATCTGATCACATTGGGCGAGCTGGCGAGGGATGCAGCCGACGCGTTCGGCATGAATGCACTGCATTTCACCGAACTGGATCGGTTGATGCCGGTGTTGGATGCCGTTCTGTTGCCAGGTGCGACGGTTTTGGTCAAAGGGTCGCGCTTCATGCAGATGGAACGCGTGGTTCGCCTGCTGGCGGATGAACAAACAGGGGAGAGCCACTGACATGCTGCTTTGGCTGGCACAATTTTTCAAGCAGGACCTCGGGGTGCTGCGGCTATTCAATTTCATTACCTTCCGCGCGGTATTCGCGACGATGACGGCGCTGGTGATCGGCCTGTCCGCCGGCCCGGCAGTGATTCGCATGCTGACCAAGATGAAGGTTGGTCAGGCGGTGCGCACCGATGGGCCGCAAACGCATCTGGTGAAATCCGGCACGCCGACGATGGGGGGCGTGTTGGTGCTGATTGGTATCGGCATCTCGACCTTACTGTGGTGCGACTGGTCGAACCGCTTCATCTGGGTGGTGCTGATTGTGACGCTGGGATATGGCGCGATTGGCTGGGTGGACGACTACCGCAAGGTGGTGCGCAAGGATCCGAACGGCATGCGCTCCGGCGAAAAATATTTCTGGCAATCGCTGATCGGCATCGCGGCCGCAGTGTATCTGGCGTTCACCGTATCCGCCCCCAGCAATGAAAAAGTGTGGGAACTGTTTATCGTCTGGGTGCAGTCCGGCTTCAGCATGAGCTTGCCGCCGAAAGCGGACCTGATTGTGCCATTCTTCAAGACCGTCAGCTATCCGCTGGGCGTGTGGGGCTTCATTACGCTGACTTATTTCGTGATTGTCGGTTCAAGCAATGCGGTCAACCTGACCGATGGCCTCGATGGCCTGGCGATCATGCCGACAGTGATGGTGGGGGCAGCGCTTGGCATCTTTGCCTATCTGACCGGACATGCGACCTATTCTCGCTACCTGTTCATTCCGTTCATCCCGGGCGCGGGAGAATTGCTGATTTTTTGCGGCGCGATGGCTGGTGCGGGGCTGGCGTTCCTCTGGTTCAACGCACATCCGGCGCAGGTCTTCATGGGGGACGTGGGCGCGCTTGCGCTGGGTGGCGCACTGGGAACGGTTGCGGTTATCGTCCGCCAGGAAATTGTGCTGTTCATCATGGGCGGGATTTTTGTGGTTGAAACCCTGTCGGTGATGCTGCAGGTGTCCTATTTCAAATACACGAAGAGAAAATACGGCGAAGGCAGACGCATTCTGCGGATGGCGCCGCTGCATCATCATTTCGAGCAAAAAGGCTGGAAGGAAACCCAGGTGGTCGTGCGTTTCTGGATTATCACGATCATGCTGGTGCTGTTTGGGTTGTCTACTTTGAAGTTGCGTTAAATGGATTACATCGGTAAACACGTTCTGGTACTCGGTCTGGGTGAATCCGGACAGGCGATGGCGCAATGGCTCGCCCATTGCGGCGCGGCCGTGCGCGTGGCCGATACACGCGAGGCGCCGGAGCGTCTGCCGGCGCTGCGCGAAGCAGTGCCGGGCGTCGAGTTTGTCGCAGGCGAATTTGCGCCGGCCTTGCTTGATGGCGTGGATTTTGTTGCGCTCAGCCCCGGGCTGATGCCGGGACGGGAACTGGCGGCAATTCTGCCTGCGGCGCAGGAGCGCGGCATCCCTCTTTGGGGCGAGATCGAATTGTTTGCTCAGGCACTGGCGGCGCTGCGCAAAGAGCGTAATTATGCGCCCAAGGTGATTGCCATTACCGGCACCAACGGCAAGACCACCGTTACCAGCTTGACCGGCTTGCTGTGCCGTCGTGCTGGATTGACGGTGCAGGTGGCTGGCAACATCAGCCCGGCGGCGCTCTATGTATTGCGCGATGCGCTGGCGAACGATGCACTGCCGCAGGTATGGGTGCTGGAATTATCGAGTTTTCAGTTGCATAGCACGTTCAGTCTGGAGGCGGATGCTGCAACCGTGCTGAACGTGACGCAGGATCATTTGGATTGGCACGGCAGCATTGAGGCCTATGCCGGCGACAAGGCGCGCATCTTTGGCGCGCGTACGGTGCGCGTGCTGAATCGCGATGACGAACTAGTGATGCAGATGGCGTCTGCGGATGCGCCGATGACAAGTTTCGGGCTGGGTGAACCGATACAAGCGGGCAGTTTTGGGCTGCAGGACGATCGCGGCATGTCGTGGTTGTGCGTGGCCGAAGCGGAGCAAAGTGAGGCAAAACCGCGCCGCAAGCAGCCTGCGGCCAGCGCGGTCATCAGTATGAACCGATTGATGCCGGCTGAAGCACTGAAAATTCGCGGGCGGCACAATGCCTCGAATGCGCTGGCCGCATTGGCGCTGTGTCGCGCAATCGGTTTGCCTTTTGCGTCGTTGCTGCATGGTTTGCGCGAATATCGCGGCGAACCGCATCGGGTCGAACCGGTGCAAAACATCGGCGGGGTCGAATATTTTGACGACAGCAAGGGAACGAATGTCGGTGCAACGGTCGCCGCGCTGCAAGGGCTTGGCGCCGGCAGCGAGCGTCGGCGGCTGGTGCTAATCGCCGGCGGCGATGGCAAGGGGCAGGATTTCAGCCCGCTGGCGAAACCGGTGGCCGAGTATGTGCACACGGTGCTGCTGATCGGCAAGGACGCGCCGGCGATTCGAGCCGCATTGCAGGGCTCAGGGGTGGCTCTGTTCGATTGCTCGACATTGGAAGAAGCTGTGGCACGTGCGGCCGAGGTGGTGCAGCCAGGTGACAACGTGCTGCTGTCGCCCGCCTGCGCGAGCATGGACATGTTCAGGAATTACGCGCACCGCGCGCAAGTGTTCGTTGACGCGGTGCGTGAGATTGCGCTGGCCAGAGGCGAGGTGGCGCCATGAACTTCAGCAAACTGTTTTTCTGGCAGCGATTGGCTGGCGCAAATGGACAGACGGTTTCGAGCAGCGGTACAGCATCGCGTTCGAAGATGATGTCCTGTGACCAGCCGCTGATCTGGGTTTCGCTGGCCTTGTTGCTGATGGGCATGGTGATGGTGTATTCGGCCTCGATCGCTTTGCCTGAATCGCCGAAATATGCCGGCTACAGGAACACGCATTTCTTGATGCGGCAGGTGATTTTTATTGTCATCGGCCTGATGGCGGGAATGGCGGTATTCCGCGTGCCGCTGAAGGCTTGGGAACGGATTGCGCCTTGGCTGTTTGTCTTTTCGCTGGTGTTGCTGGTACTTGTGCTGATTCCTGGCATCGGCAAGGGCGTCAATGGCGCGCGTCGCTGGATATCGCTCAAAGTGTTCAATGTTCAGCCGTCTGAGTTGATGAAACTGGCGGTAGTGCTGTATGCAGCCAACTTTACCGTGCGCAAGCAGGAAGTGATGCACCGGCTGACCAAGGGATTCATGCCAATGGCGGCGGCAGTTGGTCTGGTTGGGTTGTTGTTGCTGCTGGAACCGGATCTGGGCGCATTCGGCGTGATCGTCTGCATCGCCATGGCCATTCTGTTCCTTGGCGGCATCAATGCCATCTGGTTCACCGGTATCGGTGCCACGTTGTTCGGAATTTTCGGCATGGTGGTGCTGCTGTCGCCATGGCGGCGTGAACGCATTTTTGCCTATCTTAATCCGTGGGTGGAAGAAAATGCGCTCGGAAAAGCTTATCAATTGTCGCATTCACTGATCGCGTTTGGCAGGGGTGAATTGCTTGGTGTCGGTCTGGGCGGCAGCGTTGAGAAACTGCATTACTTGCCGGAAGCGCATACCGACTTCCTGCTGGCGGTGATTGGCGAGGAACTTGGTTTGGCGGGCGTGCTTGCGGTGGTGATTTTGTTTTTCTGGATCGTGCGGCGTTCATTCGAGATTGGTAGGCAGGCGATTGCGATGGAAATGATCTTTTCCGGGCTGGTGGCAAAGGGTATTGGCATCTGGATCGGCGTGCAGGCATTCATCAACATGGGGGTGAATCTGGGCCTGCTGCCGACCAAGGGATTGACCCTGCCGCTGATGAGCTACGGCGGTTCCGGCATCGTGATGAATTGCATCGGGCTCGCGATCCTGCTGCGGATCGATTACGAAAACCGGATCGTGATGCGAGGAGGGCGGATATGAAGCGCCTGCTGATCATGGCTGCTGGCACGGGCGGGCACATTTTCCCGGGGTTGGCGATCGCGCAGACGATGCGTGAGCGCGGCTGGCAGGTAAGCTGGCTTGGCACCCGGCACGGCATGGAAGGCACGATCGTGCCGGCGCGCGGAATCGAGATGGATACGATAGCTTTCGCCGGCATGCGCGGCAGGGGCGTGATGCATGCATTACGCGGCGGACTGCAATTGCTGGGCAGTTTCATTGCATGTCTTGCTATTCTGGTGCGGCGCCGTCCCGATGTTGTGCTTGGCATGGGAGGCTATGTGACGGTGCCGGGCGGGTTCATGGCCAAGCTGCGTCGCATTCCGCTGGTGCTGGTGAATGCCGATGCGGCGTTGTTGCTGTCGAACAAAACGCTGCTTCCTGCCGCCAGCAAGATGCTGTTTGGTTTTCCGGCGGATTTTGGCAAGGCTGCCGGCAAGGCACTGGTGACGGGCAACCCAGTGCGCAAGGAAATTTTGGCAATACCGGCACCGGAAGAACGCTTTTCAGGCCGTGACGGAGTGCTGCGCTTGCTGGTAGTGGGAGGCAGCCTCGGCGCAAAGGTCTTGAACGATTGCCTGCCTGCGGCACTGGCGCTGTTGCCGCAGGAAAGCAGGCCGATCGTGGTTCATCAGTCTGGCCGGCAACATATTGATACGTTGCGGCAGGCTTATGCGGACGCACGGGTGGATGCGGAAGTGCTGGATTTCATCGACGACATGGATCGGCGTTATGCCGAGGCTGATTTGGTGCTTTGCCGCGCCGGCGCTATTACCGTGTCGGAACTGACGGCGGCCGGCGTGGCCAGCATCCTGGTGCCGTTCGTGGTTTCCAGCACCTCGCATCAGCGCGACAATGCGGTCTGGATGGCGCAGCATCAGGCGGCGATCCATTTGCCGCAGGCAGAACTGACACCGCAGCGGGTGGCAGGGTTGTTGCAGGAAATGACGCGGGAAAAATGCCGGTTGATGGCCCAGGCCGCGCGCGCAGTCGGACAGCGCGAAGCGAATGAGAGAATAGCCGATGTGTTGGAACAGACCGGCACGTCAACAGTGAATTGAAGACATGAGACACAAGGTCAAGAACATACACTTCGTCGGTATCGGCGGCAGCGGGATGAGTGGCATTGCGGAAGTGCTGCTGAACCTCCGCTACCACGTGTCCGGTTCCGATCTGGCCAGCAATTCGGCCACGCGCCGGCTGGAAAGCCTGGGCGCGCGCGTGATGCAGGGGCATGATGCGGCGAACATCGACGACGCGGACGTGGTGGTCACTTCGACCGCGGTCAAGCAGGACAATCCGGAAGTGGTCGCAGCGCGGCAAAAGAAAATCCCGATCGTGCCGCGCGCATTGATGCTGGCCGAGTTGATGCGGCTCAAGCGCGGCATTGCGATTGCCGGTACACACGGCAAGACCACCACCACCAGCCTGGTTGCAAGCATTTTGGCCGAGGGCGGTTTCGATCCGACCTTCGTCATTGGCGGCCGCCTGAATAGTGTTGGCACGAATGCGAAGCTCGGTGCCGGGGATTTTATCGTGGCGGAGGCGGATGAGTCTGACGCGTCATTTCTGAACCTGCATCCGGTGATCGAGGTCATCACCAACATCGATGCCGATCACATGGAAACTTATGGCCATGATTTCACCCGCCTGAAGCAGGCGTTCATCGAATTCACGCAGCGGTTGCCGTTCTATGGTCGCGCGATGTTGTGCCTGGATGATCAGAACGTGCGCGAAATCATGCCGTTCATTTCGAAGCCAGTGACGACCTACGGCTTCCACGACAATGCCGACGTGCGCGCGGTTGATGCGAAGGCGGTTGGCACCGTGATGGAATTCACCGTGCTGCAAAAGGGCTATCAGCCGCTGGCGGTGAAGCTGAACCAGCCGGGGATGCACAATGTGCAGAACGCTTGCGCGGCGATTGCGATTGCGCGCGAATTGAGCATCAAGGACAGCGCGACGCAAAAGGCACTGCAGGAATTCCGCGGCGCCGGCCGGCGCTTCACACAGTACCGCGATATCGCGATTCCGGCCGCGGATGGCAAGCCAGGCGGGAAGTTTGATTTAATCGACGACTACGGCCATCACCCGGCGGAAACGGCGGCGACGATTGCAGCCGCGCGCGGTGCATTCCCGGGGCGGAGGCTGGTGCTGGTGTTTCAGCCGCACCGCTATACCCGGATGCGTGACCTGTTCGAGGATTTCGTGCGTGTGTTGTCGCAGCCGGACGTGCTGGTGCTGGCGGAAGTTTATGCGGCTGGCGAGCAGCCGATCGTCGCGGCCGACGGGCGGGCGCTGGCGCGCGCGTTGCGTGTGGCCGGCAAGGTCGATCCGGTGTTTGTCGAAGACATTGCCGACATGCCAGCAGCAATCATGAATATTGTGCGTGATGGCGATGTCGTGGTCACGATGGGCGCCGGGTCGATTAGCGGCGTGCCGGCAAAGCTGGCGCAGTTCCAGATTCAATCTCAATTGTAGGCGGGAAGATATGTTCAGGAAATTCGGAAAAGTAGGCGTATTGATGGGCGGCAGTTCGGCCGAACGCGAAGTGTCGCTGATGTCCGGGCAGGGCGTGCTGGAGGCGCTACGCAGCAAGGGCGTGGATGCGCACGGTTTCGATACCGGACGGCGCAGTCTGGCAGAGTTGGCAGGCGAAGGCTTTGACCGCGTGTTCATTGCGCTTCATGGCCGTTACGGCGAGGACGGCACGATCCAGGGGGCGCTGGAACAGTTGCGCATTCCATATACCGGCCCGGGCGTGATGGCTTCGGCGATTGCGATGGACAAGGCGATGACCAAGCGCATCTGGGCGGCTGCTGGTCTGGCAACGCCGAAATACGAAATGCTGACGCAGGAATCGAATCGGGAACAGGTGTGCGGCGCGCTTGGCTTGCCGCTGATCGTGAAGGCGGCGCATGAAGGATCGTCGCTCGGCATGAGCAAGGTGCAGCGTCTGGAAGATTTGCAGAAAGCGTATGCGCAGGCCAGCCGTTTCGATCAGGACGTGATAGCCGAGGAATTCATCAGCGGCGAAGAACTGACTTGCGCGATTCTGGAAATCGATGGCGAACCGAAGGCAATGCCGCTGATCCGCATCGTGGCGCCTCAGGCAAATTACGACTACCGCAACAAGTATTTCAGCGACGATGTGCAGTACCTCTGTCCTTCCGGGCTGCCGCCCGAAAAGGAGCTGGAAATCCGGACGCTGGCATTGGCCAGCTACCGCGCGATTGGCTGCCGCGGCTGGGCGCGGGCAGACGTGATGCTGCGGCTGTCGGACAACAAGCCGTTCCTGCTGGAAATCAATACCTCGCCAGGGATGACCGGGCACTCGCTGGTGCCGATGGCGGCGAAAGCGGCTGGGATCAGTTACGAAGATTTGTGTCTGCAGATTCTGTCGTCGGCCAGGCTGGACCTGACGCCGACCAAGGATTGGAAGCCGGATTGAACGGAAAGGCTCGGTAACGCATGTGGCATGACGTCAAATTGCTGAACACCATCACCGCCGCACTGATCGGGCTGTGCGCGCTGGTGCTTGTTGCCACCGGCTTGTGGTGGCTGGCGCAGCGGCCGATGTTTGTTCTCAAGGCGATTACCGTGCATGGCAGCGGCGAGCAGGAACTGCGCCACGTGAATGCGCTGACAGTAAAAAGCACGGCTTTGCCGCGCATTCAGGGGAATTTCTTTACTGCCAACCTGGATGCGGTGCGTCAGGCATTTGAGGCGGTGCCGTGGGTACGCCGCGCGACCGTTCGGCGCGAATGGCCGAACAGGTTGGTCGTAGCGGTGGAAGAATACCAGCCGCTGGGCACGTGGGGCGAGGATGGGAGGTTGTTGTCGGTTAGTGGCGAAGTATTCACTGCCAATCTGGCTGAAGCAGAAGAGGATGGCAAGCTGCTTGAATTTGCAGGCCCGAAAGGCAGCGAAAAGGAAGTGGCGACGCGTTACGGCGAATTGCGCGAATGGCTTGCGCCGACCGGGCTGAAGCCGGTAGCGGTGTATTTGTCCAACCGCTTTTCGTGGTCGGCCCGGCTGAGCAACGGCATGCTGGTCAGCTTTGGGCGCGAGCAGGTTGGGGGAATGAGCATCAAGGAACTGGTGGAGCGCATGGTGCAGGCATACCCGCAGTTGGTGGCGCGTTTCCCAGGCCGGATTGACAGCATGGATTTGCGGTACCCGAATGGCTTGGCGCTGAATGCCAGCGGACAGGTCGCAGAAGCAAGGTAAACAGAAAAAGCAAGTTTGACACTATGACTAGAGATTTGAAAAACCTGATTGTTGGCCTTGATATCGGCACTTCGAAGATAGTGGCAGCAGTGGCTGAAGTCATGCCGGATGGCAGGCATGAAATCATCGGTTTGGGGCAGCACTATTCGAAGGGCCTGAAAAAAGGCATGGTCGTGAACATCGAAGCGACGGTCGATTCGATTCAGCACGCACTCGAAGAAGCCGAACTGATGGCGGATTGCAAGATCATGAACGTCTATACCGGTATTGCCGGCAGCCATATTCGCAGCTTCAATTCGACCGGCATGGTGGCGATCAAAGAAAAGGAAGTGTCAGCAGCCGACGTGCAGCGCGTGATCGAAACCGCGCGCGCGGTCAACATTCCGACCGACCAGCAGTTGCTGCATACGGTGCCGCAGGAATTCATCGTCGACAGCCAGGACGACGTGCGCGAACCGATCGGCATGAGCGGCATCCGGCTTGAAGCCAAGGTGCATATCGTTACCGGCGCGGTGTCGGCGGTGCAGAACATCATCAAATGCGTGCGCCGTTGCGGGCTGGAAGTTTCCGACCTGATCCTGCAGCCGATGGCGTCGGCAGAAGCAGTACTGACGGCGGATGAAAAGGAATTGGGCGTAGTGTTGATCGATATTGGCGGCGGCACGACCGATGTCGCAATCTTTTCCGAGGGCGCGATTCGTCACACGACGGTGCTGCCGATCGCCGGCGATCAGATCACGAACGATATTGCGATGGCGCTGCGAACCCCGACGGCCGAAGCGGAAGAAATCAAGCTGCGCTACGGCATTGCGAAACAGGCGCTGGTTGATCCGGAGGAGTCGCTCGAAGTGCCGGGGCTGGGAGATCGTGCTCCGCGGATGCTGTCAAGGCAGATGCTGGCGGCGGTGATCGAGCCGCGCATCGAGGAACTGTTCGCGTTGGTACACCAGTGCGTGCGCGAGTCCGGCTACGAGGAAGTGCTGTCGTCCGGGATCGTGCTGACTGGTGGTTCGGCGCTGATGCCGGGCATGGTAGAACTGGCGGAAGACGTATTCCTGAAGCCGGCGCGCATCGGCATGCCCGATTATCGCGGTCAGTTGGCCGATGTGGTGCGCAGCCCACGCTATGCGACCGTGCTCGGCTTGCTGATGGAGGCGAAGCGGCAGTACTTGCGTGGTGGCGTGGTCAAGCAGCAACAGGGGTCAGTGAAGGGTGTCTTGCAACGGATGAAGGAATGGTTTCAGGGGAATTTCTAGCAGCAACAGAATTTGGCAATTCAGTTTTAAAAATCGAGGTTATTTGATCTAATCGCCGTTGCCAGTCGTCAGTTGTCACATCGCGTGAACACTGGTGACTGGGAACAGCATCCAGAAAAGGGGAGTTCATCATGGAATTTGAAATGATCGACAGCGCGGCGCAGGGAACCATCATCAAGGTTGTTGGCGTTGGCGGCGCTGGCGGCAATGCAGTGCAGCACATGATCGACAAAGGTGTGTCCGGGGTTGAGTTCATTGCGGCGAATACTGACGCGCAGGCGTTGTCGCGCTCCAGCGCGCACAACATCATCCAGATTGGTGATTCCGGCCTTGGCGCCGGCATGAAGCCGGACGTGGGCCGCACGCTGGCGGAGGAATCGCGTTCGCGCATCGAGGATGCGCTGCGTGGCGCGCACATGGTGTTCGTTGCTGCTGGCATGGGCAAGGGCACCGGCACTGGTGCGGCGCCGGTAGTAGCCGAAGTGGCCAAATCGCTGGGTGCGCTGACGGTGGCGGTGGTGTCGAAGCCGTTCTCGTACGAAGGCCAGCGCTGCATGGATATCGCCGACGAAGGGCTGGAAGCGCTGACCAAACATGTCGATTCGTTGATCGTGATCATGAATGAGAAGCTGGAAGAGATTTACGAAGACGACAGCATGATCGAATGGCTGCACCACGCCGACACGGTGCTGAACAATGCAGTTGCCGGGATTGCCGAGATCATCAACGTGCCGGGTCACATCAACGTCGACTTCAATGACGTGAAAACCATCATGGGCGAGCAGGGCAAGGCGATGATGGGGACTGCGGTTGCATCCGGTGTCGATCGCGCCCGCATTGCGGCTGAGCAGGCGGTGGCCTCGCCGTTGCTGGATGGCATCGACCTCTCCGGCGCGCGCGGTGTGCTGGTCAACATCTCTGCGGGCAAGAGCCTCAAGGGCAAGGAAATCAAGGAAGTGATGGCGGCGGTGCGCGCTTTCGCCGCGCCGGATGCATCGATCGTGCATGGTGTCGCCTACGACGACAGCATGGGCGAAGACATTCGCGTGACGGTGGTAGCAACCGGTTTGGGCCGCGCGAAGAAGTTGCCGCAGTTGGTTTCGACCCCGGTGATGCGTACCGGCACGAACAACGAGCCAGTGATGCCGATGGGATCGATGATGGCCTCGTCCGCTGTTGCCGCGCCGCAGTCGGCGGCATCGTTCGAAACCGTTCAGAGCGGGCCGCGCGTCTGGCGCCGCGAAACGGCGACCGATACGGTGCGTGCGCTGGAAAAGAACGGCATGGAAACATTCGACATTCCGGCTTTCCTGCGCAAGCAGGCAGACTGAGCGCGCCTTTTCACCGGCGCTGGCAGGGGCGGCCAAGGCTGAGTCGCTCCCTGCAGGATTTTCTGGACTGCGGCATACTGCAACCAGATGCCGCGAACGGATGCTTCCCGCTCCCGGCTTCTCCCTCTGAAAAATGACAAGGAGACCATGATGAGCATTGCAATTGGAGATCGCCTTCCTGAAGGCAGGCTGTCGGAATATATCGATACCGAAACGCCGGGCTGTTCGCTCGGTCCCAACAATTTTCAGGTAGCAGATCTGGTCAAGGGCAAGAAAATCGCCATTTTCGGCGTGCCGGCGGCTTTTTCTCCGACCTGTTCCGACAGCCATCTGCCTGGTTACATCAAGAACGCCGCCGGCTTCAAGGCCGAGGGCGTGGATGAAATCTGGTGCGTCGCGGTCAACGATCCGTTTGTGATGGGGGCTTGGGGTCGGGCGCAACATGCCGGTGGCGCGGTACGGATGATGGCCGACGGCAGCGCCACCTTCACCAAGGCGCTCGGGCTGGAGTTCGATCTGACCAAAGCGGGCATGGGTATCCGCTCGCAGCGCTACTCGATGCTGGTCGAGGATGGCGTGGTCAAGCAACTGAATGTCGAAAAGGGCGGCAAGCTCGAAGTGTCCGGCGCAGAACAGTTGCTGGCGCAGATTTAACGCAGCTGCCATTTTCTGCGTCAACGGGGTTTGCGGACTGCTTTCAAGAGAAAAAGTGATGCAAGCCCCGATTTTCATGACTAATGGTCATATTTCGGAAACAAACAGCAACAAATTCTTCATCTGTGGCGGATATACATTCACGCCTGTATGTTGATATAATTCGTGCCATGCTCAAACAACGCACAATCAAGCAACTGGTCAAAACGGTCGGCATCGGCCTGCATTCCGGCACCAAAGTGGAACTGACGCTGCGTCCGGCCGCGCCGGATACTGGCATCGTCTTTCGCCGGGTTGACCTGAATCCCATTGTCGATTTCCACGCTTCAGCCAACGTGGTTGGTGACACGCGCATGGCATCGACGCTGGTGAAGGATGGTGCGAAGGTATCCACCGTCGAGCATTTGATGTCTGCCTGCGCTGGACTTGGAATCGACAACCTGTATATTGATGTCGATGCCGAGGAAATCCCGATCATGGATGGCTCGTCCGCATCGTTCGTGTTCCTGCTGCAGCAGGCTGGCCTTGAAGAGCAGAATACGCCGAAGAAATTCATCCGGGTGAAAAAACCGATCGAAATTCGCGAAGGCGAAGGCGCGAACGAGAAATGGGCGCGGCTGGAACCGTATCACGGCTTCAGGCTCGATTTCTTCATTGAATTCAACCACCCGGCGGTCGATGGCACATCGCAGCGCGCGGTAGTCGATTTCGGCCAAGTATCCTATATCCGCGATGTGGCCCGTGCCCGCACCTTCGGTTTCATGCAGGACGTCGAAGCGTTGCGCGCCATCGGGCTCGCACGTGGCGGTTCGCTCGAAAATGCAATCGTGATGGACGAATTCCGCATCCTGAATCCAGACGGTTTGCGCTACGAAGACGAATTCGTGCGCCACAAGATCCTCGATGCGATTGGCGATCTGTATCTGATTGGCAACCCGCTGCTGGCCAGTTACACCGCGCATAAATCCGGCCATGCGCTCAACAATCAGTTGCTGCGCGCGCTTCTGGCGCAGCCTGAGGCATACGAAATTGTCAGCTTCGATGATTTGCAGGCCGCGCCGCAATCCTATGTGCGGCAGTCGTTTCGCGAGTGGGCGCACGCCTGACGTGCCGCATCGCTCGCCGGTCGCACCAATTCATTCAAACGGCCGGAGTATATAGCCCATTCCTGCTCCGGGCCACGTTTTGCTGGCTGTTTTTCAATACTGCCTCCAGTATATTTTTTGGTCTAACTGACCGGAAATGCACTTCCGGTCAGTTATTTTTGGCTTGCCGAAACGCCGCCGTCCGCCTGGGCTGGGGCGGACAAAATGGAATATACGGCCAGAATTTGCGCGGTATTATCAGCATACTGGCGGGGGGCGGTACACAGACCAGTGCGCGCCGGCCGCGATGATACAATCCGCCCTTTGCAAATATTGGAGGCAGCATGATTCTGGAACATGTCGATATCCGCATCCAGCCAGGCAAACAGGCCGAGTTCGAGGCAGCGCTCAAGCGCGGGCTGGAACAGGTGATCACCAAGGCCAAGGGATTTCAGGCATACCGCATCAACCGTGGCATTGAAACGGCGGAACGCTATGTGCTGCTGTTCTACTGGGCAACTCTGGAGAACCACACGGTCGATTTCCGCGAATCGCCGGCTTTTGCAGAGTGGCGCGCGATTGTCGGCCCGTTCTTTGCCAGCCCGCCGGTGGTCGAGCACTTCAATCTGCTAAACCAGTCGCTGTAAGCAGCCAGGCCAGCACCATCTCCGGCTGGTTTAGATCCAGCCACGTCTGTGCAGCATCTAGGTCGGCGGGCGCAGGCGCATCAGACGCGATGGCCACGATGCCCGCATCAGTCTGATAGAGCGGCGGTCTGCCGACCGCCAGCCGGAATACTTCGAGTTTCGGAACAGCCGCTTCGCGGTATCCTTCAACCAGCGTCAAATCGGCCGGCGCCAGTCTCGTCAGCAGTTCCTCCAGTGACGGCTCAGCCTGCTGCCGCAATTCATGCGCAATCATAAAACGGTGTGGCGATGCCAGCAGCACTTCGGCCGCGCCCGCGGCGCGCATCCGCGCGCTGTCCTTGTGCGGCGGTTCCAGCAGCACGTCGTGATGACTATGCTTGATGACGTTGACACGCAAGCCCCTGGCTGCCAGCGGTAGCAGCAGCGCTTCTAGCAGCGTGGTCTTGCCGCTGCCGGACCAACCGACGACGCCAAGCAGAGAAGATGCCATAATGCCGATTTGCAGGATTTGAACACGATCATTGTACGGCAATGACCACGCCGTAGCGCCAGTTGGGCGGCAAAACGCAATGTCATGTTGCCGTAATGGCGTAAATCAGCGATAATTCTGCGGCGTTGCCGGGATGGCGAAATTGGTAGACGCACGAGACTCAAAATCTCGCGGTGGTGACACCGTGCCGGTTCGATTCCGGCTCCCGGCACCAAGTAACTTGGGTATTTGAGTATAGACAGGGATACCTAATTATACTTTTTTGACCTCAAACATTTGACCAGAATTGACCAGGCCAAAGAGAATTCTAGTTGTCAAATTAGAATTAGTTACAAATAGAGACAAATAAGTATCCTCCGGTCTCTTGTGGCAGTGCAACAGCGGTGATAAATTGCACACATGGTCACCGCACAACATTACAGAGCGGCAATAATAAAAAATGTGATCGCAACGCTCGCATTTTGTGCTGTCATGTTGCTGTTCGCGCTGGCTATCGGCAAACACATTTTTGGCATTGTTAAAACCGATCCGCTGACGGTCGTATTTTTGTTTGCTGCACTCTTCGCAATTTTCTGCTGCTGGTTTGCTTCGATCGAGTATGCGTGCCACGCCCGCAATTGTGGAATAAGAACGATTGAGCCGCCGTTCGTTGACTGCACACCGACCGCATCATCACAACAGTTGATTAGCCGAGATCTGCCGGTCGATCATCGACCTCCTCGCACCAACTCCCGCACCGACTGAAAAAACGGCGCTACGGCGCTTCTGTTGGGTTTTGCGGCTATGTCAGCCGCAGGGGAGTCAAAATGAATGCAACAAATAATGTCACGACGATGCGCGACAGCATGCGCGAGCGATACATCGATTACGTCTTTCGAATTTGCGGTCGAAAAGCATATTTCACGATAAAGGATCTCGCGCGAATCTTGGGCTACACGGAGCAGTACGTGCGAAATAAGCTTTCTCAGGAAGCATTTCCGATCGAAAAATGTGAACAAACAATTAGCAAACATCCAAGGTTTTTTATCGATGATATCGTCAATCTGCTTTTGCGATGGCACTACGGCGCACAAGAGATAGCAAGCAAGCCGAGACGCGGCAGGCCGCCGAAGGCAGCGGCGGTGGCAGAGGAAATCGCGCGGCAGTGGGGTGCTTCATGACTGCTCACTCAAAAAACGTTGAAGAGCGTGCATTTGGCGCCAAATGCTTAGTGGCAGCTGCGCTGCCATACCGTGATCCGAAACCTGAGCAGTTGGTAAACGGTGCATGGGTTCGCCAAAACGGTGATTACACACTGTGGGTGCAAGGTGGACCACTGGGATTGCCCTACGGAACATATCCACGGATTTTCGTTATTTGGCTCACATCGGAAGCGGTTCGCACTGGAAATAAGAGAATTGTCACCGGGGGGAGCTTTTCTGAGTTCTGCCGCAAACTTAACATCGATCGCAGCAGAGGGAAAAATGGCGCTGGTCGGAGAATGGTCGAGCAAGCCGAGAGGTTGCTGAGTTCGCGCGTCGGAATTGAGTCAACACGGAATGAAATAACAAACAAGCAACAATTGTGTTTTTCCGACGAACATAATCTATTCCGAAGCGGCTCAATGTTCGAATCAGAAATTGTCCTTACCGATAAATTTTTCAAAGAAATCACCGAGCACTGCATCCCGATCGACTTGCGTGCAGTGAGTGCACTTCGAGAGTCGGCTTTTGCGTTAGATATTTATCAATGGCTGGCATACCGCATGTTCTCCCTCCGGAGGCAAGCTCACCCAACTTGGCAACAACTCAACGCTCAATTTGGGGCAAGCTTCGAGCGCATAATAGATTTTCGTAAAGCTTTTCTGCGGACGCTGCCCTCGGTGCTACAACAATATCCGGGTGCGCGCGTTGTGCAGACTGATTCCGGATTGCGTCTGTTGCCGTCGCCAACCGTTGTTCCTCGGCTCGAATGACACAGTTAAGGCGGCACTTCGCGTGTCGTCTCTTTGTAGGCATGTGCAGTTGATATAATGCAATTAATTCAACTGCCGGGAGAGTCGATGATCGTCTTGAACACAGAGAAGGAATTGACCCACATCGAGAAGTGGGAGGACGTTACCTCACGGGTAGACTACCGAGAAGATATTGATCCCAGGCAGCACGAACTGGAGTCCATCATTGGGCGGTATGTAATCCCGGACAAAGTTCGGTGCGGCCTTTCAAATTGCCACACCCAGCATACTAGGGGCTATCTGGTTGCCACGAAGAGCGGAGTTGTCACCAACATTGGACGGGATTGCGGCAAGGTGTACTTTGGCGTGGACTTTGAGGAATTGTCGGCCAAGTTCGAGCGCGATATGACAGAAAAGGAAAACCGCGCCAAACTCGACAGCCTATCCTTCCGAATTGATGACATCAAGAAGCAGATCGAGCAGTTGCGGCATCAGGAGCATGGCGCAGACTGGGCTAACAAGAACATTAGCCGTCTGACGGGGTCGCCCAAGGATGTGCCGCCAATTATCAGTCGCCAACTCAGCCAGATGATAAAGAAGGGGGAGCCAGTCATTCGACTTCAGCGCGAGGCAACTGGGGAGGAAATCGCAAGAATGGAGGCTGCACAGGGTAAATCATTGCCCCGCCCGCAGTATATAGAAGAACCAATCGGCCAGATTGAAGGCTTTGACGCACTTAATCCCGAAAACAATTTGCGCCAACTGCTGGTTCTTGACCTCGAAGAGCACATCAAAGTTTTCGAGACCCTTAATGTCGATACTATGAGTTTTGCCGATCTGAAAAAATGGGCAAAATGGGAGGCCACCATTGAGTCTACGATGGAGCGTGCCAGCTATGCGGTACAGCGCAGCCGGCAATTGCTAACCGAAGCCAACTTGCGGCCGTTGGTTCGCCTCGCGAATGAGCCGGATGAAGGCGCACAGTTCCAGAAGTTCCTCCGTCAGTTAGCGCAGCCATAAATGACTTGCAAGGACTTATCCACAATTTTCTGTGGACGAGTCAAGTTATGCTAGGTTATCTGGTCGCGCCTTGTGAGGTTATTTGCTCCCGTCTGAAAGCACAATTGAGGTTATCTACTCCCCAAGCTGAGGTTATCTACTCCCGCCAATCGGCCACAAAGCTAGAACTGGCGCGGGTTTTAGCCTCCGTCAAGTAGTTGCCTTTAGTTTTTCAAATAGTTAAACAAATAGTTGATTCACCAAAATTTGTGGATAACTCCACCTACTATGGATTTGTGGACAATCGTCTAACGACGATGCCCTCCTAAACGCTTCGCGTTTCCCCGTGGACAAATCGAGGACAACAAAAAACCGTTGCCCTCAATTTGCACACCGGTCGTCGGTTGCCCACAAACCCACAGTTTTCATCATCAATGAAATATAAAAACCTTAACCACATCACTGCATGCAAACAAACAGTTGCATATATGCACTCTATGAACTAGATTAATGCATATATGCGACAAGAAAAGAATTTCACCTCCCTGGCAGTAACCGAATCGCTCGTTCGTTTAGGTGAGCGAATTCGGCGTGCGCGCAAAGTTCGCAAACTGTCACTAGCAAAGCTAGAAGGGATTTGCCGCATCCACCGCACGACACTGGGGCGATTAGAGCGAGGTGATCCTGGGGTAGCGCTATCCGTGCTGCTGACGGTACTGGAAGCACTTCAAGAATTGCCTGATATCGAATTGGTATTGAGCCAGCCTGAAACGCCAAAGCATAAACGAGGTGTTGCGCTGCCTGTCCTCGATAGGGATTTCTAAAATGCCAGCCACGACTTCCTGCATTGTTTTCGATTGTTCCACGATGTCGGTACCCGTGCCGGTAGGACGATTTGCGCTTGATGCCAATGGAGATGGCCATTTTGGTTATGGCTTGAAATATATCGAACGCCCAACGGCTTTTGCACTCGATCCAGTTCATCTGCCGCTTTCGGCTCACATGCAGGTCATCCCACGCCACAAAGATGGCAGCTACGGGATATTGTCAGATGCTGGGCCGAATGCATGGGGCGTAAAACTCACCAGCAGCCTTTTCCGGAAGCAAGGCCGTCCATTGCCCTCCAATCCTGTGGAATGGCTCCTGGCATCGTGGCACTACGGCTCTGGCTGCCTCGGGTTTTCTGAAAGCCTGAATACACTGCCCCATCCGGGCATAGCGCTCATGTCTGTGAAAGACCTTGATGCACGTCTAATCGAAGCGGTTGAAGCACTCACATCCGATCCTGACGCTGAACTGGATGAAGAAGCCATTCATCTTGTGCTGCCTGGTAGCAGTCTGGGTGGTGTACGCCCGAAAACTGTGGTCTTGCATGAGGGTAAAGAGTACATCGCCAAATTTAGCCGCCCCGACGATCGGTTCGATGTGCCGGCTGCCGAATACGCGACTTTACGCCTCGCACACATGGCTGGTATCAACGTACCCGATTTTGAATTGACTCGAATTGGCGACAAGTCGGTATTGCTTGTCGAACGTTTTGACCGGACGACAGACGGAAAGCGATTGCACTACATGAGCGCCCATACCTTGGTCAATATCGACTCCATCAGCCCCGATAAACGCGAATATAAGGCTGGGTATTCCTATGCGGGCATTGCCGAGTCAATGCGGCCGTTGAATGACCAAGGCGTAGCCGACAGTCATGAATTATTCAGGCGCATGGTGCTGAACATCATGGTTGGCAACGTCGATGACCATTTGCGCAATCATGCTTTGCTCATGAAGCAGCCAGGCCGATTTGTTTTGTCGCCTGCCTTTGATATTTTGCCGCACCTGGATGCAGCGGCATTACCTCAATCAATTGGCGTTGGCGCAGCCGGTGCCGCAAGCACCATTGACAATGCACTGTCGCAATGTGGCCGTTTTCTGCTCACGACACAGGAAGCCCATGCCATTGTGGAAGAAGTTCGGGAGGTCGTTTCGCAATGGCGAACCGTATTCAACGAGGCTGGGATCAGTCAAACGGATATTCACACCCTGTCTGGCTGCTTCAGCATAGCGCAAGCAGCAGAACATACCACCAGATATGGACAATGCCGATCCGGGATTGGAAAGCGGCGCTGAACCGGTTTACCATTGAGTTCGGCGAACGTATCGCTGTGATTTAACCTAAAACCCGTTTACACAAAAATTCGGACAGGCCCATCATTGGGGGATAACCGACTGCTATAGCTGTGCCGGCGTTTTGATTTTAGAACATCACGATGTAATCAAATACAACCTGCTTGACCCCACCCTTTGTCCAATAAATCTTCGGGCGGATGCGTTCATGCTTAAGTAGCTGGGAAATAATTTTCCTAGCCCTTGCAGGTTGATTCACTGATGACTTTGGCGACCACTACACCAGCATCGCCAGCTTTGTTCAAATCAAATAGACTTAATTCGCTTGCTTGCGCCATGAGAAAGGCGTTTTCTTGAGCGCCTTGGGCGTTGATGTGCGCAAACCTTTCTAAATTATCTCGCCAAGAACATCCCTCGGTCGGAGCATCAACCGCCTTTGCAAGTACGTCGCCGCTGTAATGCACTAGGGCGAACCTGTGTAGTCGGAGATGGCGAAGAAAATCTCCAAGGTCGGCAATGGTGGTAATCCCCCCACCCAATAAGTGCGGCGGATTCAACCGGTCACTGCAACGCTTCGTTAAACACTTGAGCTGGCGTTCCGGTACCGCAGCTATGCCGGGCGTTCGCATCTCAAAACTGCCACCATTTCGCATGGCAAACCTGCAAGGTTCAAATGCGTTTGCTGACTGCAATTCGGCGATGCTGTGTGAAAATGACAATAAGTGAATCTAGGAAGAAGAGTCGTGGCTGAAGTTTCGGTTAGAATGGGGCTTACTTAGGACTATTGAATTTTTCTGGTTCATCTTCACTTTCCGCACGTGGAGATTGGGCTGAAGTAATGCTGGCTCGTGATGTTTCTTGGGCGGTTGCTACACGTGACTTCTCATCAGACGACCATTGATGGAGGGGTGAGGAATGGATCTCGTCGAAAGATGTGAGCTTTGCTACAGCAACACCTGACATTTCGTGTAGAGCTGGATTCGATACGCCGCATAGTGTTATTTTGATACTATTCAACATTTGCGATTGATGGTTTTCTGTGGCAAATGCCCTCCTGGATATGTTTTATTGCATGTACTATTTATGTCTACTGAAAATAAAAAACCTACTAAACATCAAAATTCCGACAAACCAGCGATCAAAGTTAAACCTACTATTTTTCCATTAGGTTTTTCAGTCGTCTTGGTCGACGAAGGTTCGATTATTGTTGAATTTCTCGATACATTAAATGGAGTCACAACGATAATTGAGTCTGTTGCTCTTCCGAAAGAAAAAGCTAAGGCGCTTGCTTCCGCTTTAGCGGGGGCAATCGATGATGAAGAAAGTTAAAATTAATTCCAATCCATCGGCTGAAAATAAAAATGTCGATTGCGGTGATAAATCAAATATTTTTTTTGATTTGGAAAGGAATTATTTAGATGCTGATCATAACAAAAAGCAATTCTTGTCAACTGGAAAACAAGTTACGCTCGAGAAATCTAACGTTCTAAGGCATGTTATTAACTGGACGTCGGATGCTAAGGAGCCTAAAAAACGTTTTTACTATACTGATGAGTTTAAACAGAGTTTTCATGCTACTGATGAGTTTGAAAAGTGGTGCGATTTCGTCGAAACTATTAACATCGATTTTAAGCAGGAACAT
>Ga0316604_10001115_pt1 | contig 25596 bp, 27 predicted proteins | sample OWC_soil_day20_C_FD_207650 | JGI IMG/M metagenome (GOLD analysis project Ga0316604, IMG submission 207650) | Wetland soil microbial communities from Old Woman Creek delta, Ohio, United States - OWC_soil_day20_CT | ecosystem: Environmental > Terrestrial > Soil > Wetlands | place: USA: Ohio...
GCAATTTCCTTACAAGGTTCAGCCACCCCCGGTGAATATGCCAAGCTTAAGTCATACCCATCACGAACTGGAACTTTACTGTATACACCAATTTTCCCTTTGTTTTCTCTGTGTAATTTAAGAGCTTCTTCGCGCAAAGACATAAAATCAACCCTTCCTTTTCTTTTGCCCCATCCCCCATTTGATGGACCGGTACCCCTTTCCCCGGCAGCGCAAACTAAGCACCAACGATGAACGGCTCCTCAAGTTGACTAAAAGAACAAAATCGACGAACAGATGGCCATTGATCTATTTTACCCATTTCTCCATCTGCATGATTTAGCTGATCACGAATCTCTACTTGCTGCAAGCGCGTGAACTTAGGAAGCTAACCTGGCTAAAATACGAAATCACTGCAAACTTCAGGTTTCACTCTTCATTAATCGCTCTACAATCTCAATATCAGCAGGAAGCAAATCATAATTCAGCATTGTATCCGGTTTTACCCAATGAGCTGCATTGTGAACATTGAGTTTCATAACTCCACTTATAATTCGGACATAATAAAATTTCAGCAAAAACTCCCCCGTGCTGTATCGATACATGGTATCGCCAAAGTGTCCGGTAACCTCGGCCTCCACGCCGAGTTCTTCCCTGATCTCCCGGATCAGGCACTGTTCCGGCATTTCACCTTCTTCCATTTTTCCACCCGGGAACTCCCATTTCAAGGCCAACCGGTCTTCAGCACCCCGTTGACATAGTAAATATTTGTTATTTTGTTTAATAAGCGCCGCTGTTACAATTTTCATCCTTACCCCACGATTAATTTATTTATTTTTTGCAAGAATTTAGCCGGAATAATGGTTCCTATCAACCGGAATAGTAATGTAAAACTGCATCTCACTACGATAATCGTGCCTTTTCCATAGCCATTCTTGTCAACTTTTCCCGTACGTTCTTTGGGGGAATATGTAAATCCGGGCGGCGAGCCATGGTCAAGGCACCCGTTGAACAGGCAGCGGCGCATACGCCGCAGCCAATACAAATCTCATTATTCACAACCGGTACTTCTATTCCATTGCCCTGGTCTGCCATCCTAATTGCATGGATTTGACACTTGTCAACGCAAATTCCGCAATCGGCACAATTTTCCGTTTCTAGTGATGGTATGAAATTGCTGGGATGAGCAGCAAAAATTTTTTGTTCATTAATGCCTTTGAGGATATGGCAGCAGCAACCACAGCAGCTGCATATGTAAGTTGGCTTATTCATTACATTATCACAAAGATGAACCAATCCAAGCTCACGTGTTTGTTCCAGAACTTTCAACAGTTCCGGAACTGCAGCATATTTTCCCATACCCTTGCTTACAATCCATTTTGCGGCTTCCCCAAGTGATATGCAAACTTCCTGAGGTCCGTCACATGCAGTACCAAGGTGTGATGCCTGATGGCGGCACGAACACATCGAAATCGATCCACCGCCGGATTCACGGATAATTTCCGACGCTTTCTCATAATCTAAAACTTCTGTTTCTACAGCTATAGGGATGACATTTTCGTAAACCAGGGTACGCATCACTTTAATATCCACCCCAGCTATTGCCGTTAGCCCCCCCGCACTATTAAAATAACTTTCAAACAGCTCCGCCAGTTCCTTTAATTTAACCTGATCCCCGGTTCGCATAAACGTGTATTCGAAAAAACCCACTACCATCGGAGCCAACATGTAATACATAACGTCTTTACGCGGAATGTCCAAAACTAATCCTTTATCAGACATATTGTCTAAGATGCTTCTTAACTCATCTTCCTTGATTCCGGTGATCGTTGATATCTTGTTTAACGTAATCGGAATTAACGGAAATTTACTTCCTACTTCGGCTTCGGTTTCAGTGTAAAGACTATGAAGAATTGACAAGAACTCTTCGTTAATCATCGCACTCTCAGGTGCCTTGCTGAGCCGTTCAGCCAGCGCATGATAAAGTTCTTCCTTCGCATTAATTAAATGTCCCATAATTTTTATCGCCTCATTTTTTACAAGCATATCCTTGGCTTATCATCTTCCATAGTACCAATAGCTTTGTTCATTTGCCAATCACCATTTTGTCACTTCAACATACGAGAAAACTCTTTCCGAGATGAACCTGTCAAGACTTTTCAACTGTTCCGTACTGTTTGTACTCACACGGCAGTAAATACCAACTCGTTTCTCTCTCTTTGAAGGCTTTGCTGGAATATATTCAATTCGTTTATTTTCAGCCACGACAAAACCTCCGTAATTATAAATCCCTTTACAAATTGGAATTTAGGTGAATGAAGGCAGACTGACCATTTCACTTTTTGTTTGGCCTTCGTTTAATATTTAAAAGTAATTTCATATCACCTATTGGAAGAGTTTCATCAAACATTACCCATGTTCCATCGTGATATGTCTTGGCAGAATCAAAGACTTCAAGAGTCCGTGAAGAGAGACTGTTACGGATCGCTTCGACCTTCTCCCGTTCTTCTTTACCGAAGATAATCATTAAACCCAAGCAATCTTGCTTTGCGTATAATGCACATAGGGTTTTCCCGCCACGGCTGTATTTGTACTCATATTTCCACTTTTTCCCGCCATCATTCCATTGGTAGTCCATGTCGTATATGGAATCTATTACAGCGCATATACCCTTCCATGCGGAGTGCTTTTTAGTTCCAATGAGTAATTGCATTTCTTGTTCGGTCGGCATTTGCTTCAACTCAGTCATGGTATCACCTCATCAAATACATTCAATTGTCGCAATTAAATTCAAATTAGACGAACTGCTTAATCTCCCTATTTTTAAGTGTCCGTTTCCGGTACCAAAAACCGGAAATCCCCTTATTTACATTCCTTTTTCACTCTCGGTTTCCTAACCTTGACATCAATACCACGCACTCCACGCGGGAACTAAAAAGTTACATTTTAAATAAAAAAATGTTTACGCGTTCATGTATAATAGTATGCGAAAACATTCAATTTTTGCTCAAAAACACAATATATTGTGGTATATTTACTAAGTTTATCCTCTATATCGCAGTGTGTTTTCTTTGCAGGAGTACCACGCACTCAACGTGTGTTTTGATAGAAACATGATACTGTTACACGTAATTAGAGTTTTGCAAGAAAGTTCGGCTCCGTTTATCCTTGGGGTAAACGGAGCTCATTTACTCAGGCGCATAACATTTTATGCCATTTCTGCCAATACCTCTGCAATCGATTCTTTCACGTTTTCAGGTTGTTCATGGGCCACGCAATGCAATAACGCACTTTTGGCCTTTCCCCCCCCTATGTATCCAAGAGCCCAAGCTGCATACTCGCGTACAATTGGCTTGCATTGTTCCAGTGCTGTCGCCAATGCCGGAACATGTCTTTCATCCCTGGTGTTTCCAAGAGCAATAGCAGCGTTGCGTTGAAAAATCTCTTGGTTCCTTATGTAATTGTACATAATAGGATGAATTACCCTATGGTAATATGCGTCATCCATCAGCAGCACCTTTTCCAGATCGAATTCTTTCTCAAGAAGCTCCAAGAATGGATCAGTTCGAGTTGCGTTCGCCAGTGTTTTCTTGTTACGCGGGCATACTTCCTGGCAGATGTCGCAGCCGTGGATACGGGTACCATTGGCTTTGCGGATTTCTTCCGGCACAAACTTCGCCCTCCAATGGTTGAAGCCAAGACATTTTTGCGGTATCAATTTCCCGGGTTCAGTCAGCGCGCCAGTGGGACAGGCATCAATGCACAAACGACAATTCGGTGGACAAGGACGTTTAATAGTAGGCGGATCATATTCCAATTCTGTATCCACCAAAATAGTTTTCAAAATGATAAAGGAGCCACATCCTTCTGCATAAGCAAAATTATTACAGCCGAAAGTAATTATCCCAGCACGAGCGCAGGACCAACGATCTGGGAGTTCTAATGCGCCAATTTTACAGCCGTTCTCGCGAAGAAAGCTCTCAAATAGAGAAATTCTCGCGCCATGCAGTGAATTAGAGAGTGGAAGGTACGTTCTGCTCAGATAGGCCCGACCAACGCTGGCCGTCAATTTCGGGGGATAGGCAATATCGGAATAATCATAAACCAAGCATATGATAGACTTTGCCTCGGGCATAAACAAGCGAGGATAGACACCCTCTAATGGGCCATGGGGCCTTTGTAAAAAATCATATGCTGGTGCTCTATTGTGCAATTCCTCAGCATGTTCGGAAAAGTCGTCAGCTGTCGTAATGCCTACCTTAGCAAAACCAAGAGCCAAAGCCTTATCCTTGATGTTTTGCGTGAGAGTTTTTTTATTCATGAGATTCTCCTCCTTGTTTAGTCATTTCATATATAGGAGACAATGAAAAAATCGATTGTCGACTATAGGGAGAGCATATCACCTCTACTAATCCAATGCAATATTGGGTGACAGCCGCTTCCATTCCCGAATTAAATTTGACAACTATTCTTATATAAGTTGACAAAAAAGAAATGTCCCCTTTGTCTCACACAAATCCTTGCACATAGAAAAGAACCCATTCGTTTTTATGATCAATGGGTTTTTTACCAATAAACTTATTGTTTTAATTACAGCTCAATTATCTAATGAATAACTGCTTTCATAGCAACGAAAAATCAACTGACGGAAAACTATCCTGCTTCCATCTATTTATTGCGTACAAACTTATTCCTTCAATAGTGCTCTTTAATACCCTTCCCATCGTCTATCATCATAATCTTGAAAATTATCCACACTAAGCACACTCGTGCTCCCGCATTTAGGGCAACATTCTAAGTAGCCCCCATCTCCTATCGGTTTTAATATTGCGCCCTCTGTATCAAACACTTTTCCGCATTTTGTACATTTTACAATTGCCATTTATTGATCCTTTCATTAATCAGCATGCAGCAAACCTAATTGTCGCCATCAAGCCATTATATCAGTTCTAAATTTCAGTTATCTCAGTTTACTTCCTATTTTCTTAACTAGGCGATGTATTCCTTTGATTTTTCGAGTGTTAGAGCACATCTTTAATAATTTTTCCCGATTTGATTACCATTTTTGCATCCAGTACAGTTTCTAACTTATCGAAAGGATTGTCTTGGAGTACAACTAAATTGGCTTTGTATCCCGGCAGGATCTTGCCGAATTTATCTCCCAGTCGAACTGCCTTCGCGGCCTCTGAAGTCGCTGCTTTCAGTACTTCAAAAGCACTCATCCCGATCTCTTTCATGCGCAGCATCTCTTGCGCACTGTCACCCGATTGAATACCAAGCCCTCCGGCATCGGTAGACAAAGCCATTTTAACACCGGCTTTATAGGCACGCCTTGCGCTGTCCCAGTGTTTCTCCGCTGTTGCAGCAAGCAAGTCAATAACTCTACTATTCTTGGCGTCGAACAATCTTTGAGGAGGATTGGGCGTTGGAGACGCTAAAGTCGGAAATAAATATGTACCATTACGAACCATCATTTCGATACTTTCGTCAGTTATTCCCGTACCATGAACAACGATGTCGCCACCTGCGGCGAGAAAATCCACACCCGCATCACTTCCTCTGACATGGGCATGAACCTGAAGTCCAGCTGAATGAGCCTCATCGATTGCAGCCACCAGCTCTTCCCGTGTAAAGTCACTTCTGTCAGTGTTACGACCAATCATACGAATAGGAGCGCTCATTTGGATCTTAATATGATCGACTCCCCACCACATAAGGTCTCTGATCATTTTTCGCATTTGCCATGGCCCGGCAGGTTCTACGGAAAAATCGATAAAGTGGGCCGGACTGGCTGTAAGCTGTTTACCGCAAATATAATAATCCGGCCCTTCTACATAACCTCGCTGTATTGCTTCCCGCAACGCAACATCGATAAAGCCGACTCCACCACCGTCGATAACAGTTGTAAACCCGGAATATAACATTTTTTTTGCGTTAAGCGCCCCCAAATATGCGATAGAGGCATCAGCGTTGGGATATCTGCCGCCTCCAGGGGTTGAAATACTTAATTGATTTTCCTTATCGGGAACCTCATCAAGCAGTAAATGCGCATGACAATCAATAAAGCCGGGGACTAATGTATAACCGGTCAAATCAACGATCTCAGCATTAGCATAGTTTTCTTCATTCATAGGTTTGACTGCTTTAATTGTATCCCCTTCAATTATGACGACCTGGTTTGCAAGTATCTTGTCGGAAACTCCATCAAACAACGCAGCATTTTTTATGACAAGCATGTTCAACAATTCCTCTCTTATTTCTTTATACCTTGGGAGCGGTCCATTTCTCATCGCATCGAACCAGACATTTTTCTCGCGAAACGGATGGAGGTTCTTTGCCACCTGTTATCATCGCTTTAATGGTCTTTAGAGAAAGTCCTGAGAACCTCACAATAAATGACAGTTATCTTGCTCATATAACGATAATTATTTTAATAAAATCAGCATCATCGGTATGGTAACCAATGACAAGGCATGTTGGATCACCACGCACTTGGAAGCAAAAACCGCATCCCCCTCATATACCTGAGCAAATATTACTCCGGCGACCGCTGGCGGAAGAGCCTCGACAGTAACGCAAACATGTATGATCGTTTCCTCAATCGGAAAGGCCTTGAGCACGCCAAATGTCACAATCGGAATAAGGATTAACCGGACGATCGCACTGAAGTAAACATCTTTGTCGGAAACGATATCCATAGCCTTGATCTGAACAATCTTGTCGCCGACTACCATCATTGCTAACGGCATAGTAAGATCCCCAACGAGCGACAAGGAAGTTTTTAGCGGGTAGGGAAGCTGGATTGAAAATAAAAAAATAATCAATCCGGCAAAGACCGCCAGAATAGCCGGATTCTTGCTGTACGAAAGGATTTGCCTGAAGCGGGAAACATTACTTGTTTCTCTGCGAAACAGATCTTGTCCATACGTCCAAAGCAAAATCTGGTAAGGAACCATAAAAATCGAGGCATAAAAAATACCGATCTGTCCAAAAATAGCATATATAAGCGGCAATCCCATAAAACCGGCGTTCGGAAAAACACCAGAAAAGATTAACACGTTGCGTTTGTCAAAATGGTACTTGCGAAAAATAATTTTATTAATAAAAAGAAGAATAGCGTGGACAATGACGGAAAGACCTACTACCAATGCAGCATTTTTTAACATATCCGGCGAAAATTCAAAAATAAAGGACCTGACAATAAGAGCAGGAAGCGCCAAATTCATTAAAATCCCGGACAATCCATCAGTCAATGTATCATTCAGCATCTTTGTTTTTCTCGCATACCCGCCTACAATCATAAGCAAAAATAAGATAATGATTTGATTGATAATAATTTGATCCGTCATTCCGATGCCAGTCATTGAATTTTCCTTCTTTCGAACTATTTCCCAGCCAGTTTGACAGACAAACATCTCACTTTGCATCTTTCAAACAAGCAAAAAGCTTTGCCAATTCCGGTTTCAGTGTCCGGATGTTGCCGAAATATGCAATCATATCATGACAACCATTAATTCGGTGATTGATTGTCGGTGCTCTTTATTCCGGCGTTGACTAACGAGAAGCAGCATTGCTAACATGACCAAACAATCTGCCTATAGATGCTTTATCTTTTGAAATTGACGCATACTTATTTCTAAACCAACTTGGGTTAACATACACGCAGTAACCATTCCCATTATTGTTAACCTTGATATTCTGAACTAATTCGTCATAGTAATCAAGCCATATTTTTTGTATAGTCGAATACAATACACAATACGGCTTTTTTGAGTCCTTAGACAGATAAAACATAAACCAATTTGCCTGAGTAGGTTTCAATGACCATTTCCCATTTGTCTTGTAAACTTCAAAACAGAAATCTGTTCTATTAAAGCTTCTAGATTTTACTTGAATAGTCATGGTTTTTCCAGTATTTAATATGACAAGCAAGTTTATGCCTCTTTTTTCAAAGTCCGGGTGTGTTCCATAGTCCGTTTTGGATACTACAACTATATTGTTTTTGCCAAATAGTTTGTAAATATCTTGTATCGCTTTATCTTCATAAGTTCTGCTTAGATCTTCTGTCATAGCAATCACCTCCAACAGGTTTTCTTAATACCGTCACAGGCCTCCCCACTCTTTACTTCAAATGACTTCCGGGGCTAACATCGACATTATAGTCTACTTATTCAAATCTTCTTTCATTCGCTCATAGTCATCTTTTGTTATTTCACCAGGTGCATACCTTTTATCTTGAAAAACAAAAACTACCAGAATGCAGTCGGGATAATCCGATGCAGCCTGGCAGTCCTGAGCCCAGTATCCCGGGCCTTTTGACCCATAGCTTCGCATCCCCATAATTTGGCGGGTTTACAATACTATGTTCTTAAACTCCAATAATAAATTATCTTATAATTTCGATATTTTTCAGTCAATTCCTTCACTATCATAGTTGTTGTGCAAAAACAAATAACACCAGAATAGTTTCTCAAAAAATATTCCGTCCATCACTTGCCTTTTCTAATCATATGCATTGCTTCAATTCCAGAAATTGTTTTCTCAGCAGTTTCAAAACTATCAAATCCAAGCATCGGCTTGATGTTTCGTTTAATAAATCGATGGGCCTGCACAATAATATTGTTTAAGTACTTTACTTGCCGCAATATTGTTTTGACTGAGAGGATTTCTTTATAAATCATTTCATTAATCGCAACATCCGTTGCAGCGTACTTGTCAGTTGTTATTACTCTTGGTTGTTGATTATGTGTAGCTTTTAAAGCTTTTTTAAAACTCCGTCAAGGAAAGAAAGAACCGCCTTTTCAGACGGTTTCTTTCATCAAAACGCAAAGCAAGTGCAGCCGATGCCCCATATACCATTTTCTCCTAGTACACTGTGGGTGTGCTGATGAAGAGGATTACTGCAACTACATGCAATAGGTATCTGGCCGGCACTGTTTACATGGCTATGGCGGTATGTGCCTCCATAAACTCCTGTTGGCGCCCAGTCAGGAGATATCGGCGGCAACGGTGGTGCTTGGCCTTTAAACTCACCACTACCATGAACGATTCGCCCGCCCATAAGGGTCAACACTGATTCAATTCCCTTTATTTCCTCTTCCGACACATCGAAATAGTCGGCTGACAACACCGCAAGATCCGCTAATTGCCCTACTTCGAGCCTCCCTTTCTTCCCTTCGTCACCGGAAAACCAGGAACTCCCCATGGTATAGAGCTGCAGAGCCAATGTCCGGTCAAGTCGATTCTTCTCGTCATACAAGGACAGGCCGCCGACAGTTTTGCCGCTCACTAACCAATAAAGAGAAACCCATGGGTTGTAGCTTGCAACCCGGGTAGCATCAGTCCCCGCGCCAACGGGTATCCCCAACTGGAGCATCCGCTTAATGGGCGGCGTTTGTTGTGCTGCCTCAGCTCCGTAGCGATCTACAAAATATTCTCCTTGGAAAGCCATACGGTCCTGAATGGCGATGCCGCCCCCCAATGTTTTTACCCGCTCCATACTGCGCTCCGAAATGGTCTCAGCATGGTCAAAAAACCAGCGCAAACCGTTGAATGGAATATCCCGGTTAATCTGCTCGAAGATGTCCAGAAAACGAACGATAGACTCATCGTAGGTCGCGTGGATACGAAACGGCCAGCGTTTCTCCACAAGCAGACCAACCACCTTCTTCAGCTCGGGCTCCATCACCGGCAGCAGTTCGGGGCGTGGCTGCAAAAAATCTTCAAAATCAGCCGCGGAGAAGACCAGCATTTCACCGGCACCGTTCAATTTGTAAACGTCGTTCCCCTGCCCGGGAGAAACAATTTTTGACCAGGCGGCAAAGTCTTCGTATTCGTTCTTAGGGTTTTGTGTGAACAGGTTATAGGCTAGACGTAGTGTCAATTGATCCTGTTTTGCCAGATGCTCGATCACCTGGTAGTCGTCTGGATATCTTTGGTATCCGCCACCGGCGTCGATGCAGCTGGTGATACCCAATCGGTTCAGTTCGCGCATGAAATGGCGGGTAGAATTAACCTGATCGGCGAAACTGAGCAGCGGTCCCTTGGCCAAACTGGCATAAAGGAGCGTAGCGTTGGGTTGGGCAATCAGCATGCCGGTTGGATTGCCGTTTTTGTCTCGCTCGATCAATCCGCCGGGCGGGTCGGAAGTTTCACGATTGTAGCCTAACGCCCGCAACGCCGCCCTATTAATGAGGGCACGATCGTAAAGATGCAGTACGAAGACCGGGGTATCTGGAGAAACGGAGTTGATCTCATCAAGAGTCGGCATGCGCCGTTCGGCAAACTGGAATTCGGACCAGCCGCCCACTACCCGCACCCACTGCGGGGCTGGCGTGCGACGAGCTTGATCTTGGAGCATTCTTAGGGCAATCGCCAGCGACGGCACTCCTTCCCAACGCAGTTCCATGTTGTAGTGAAGACCACCCCGGATGACGTGAATATGTGAATCGTTCAAGCCAGGAATCACTCGCCGCCCTTTAAGGTCGATACACTTTGTATGTGTCGTAGCACTACCCAGAAGCTCGTCTTCGCCTATGGCCGTAACGCAGCCCTTCGCTATGCCAATCGCCGAACACTGGGGGTGGGATGAAGCAAGGGTTGTCACTTTGCCGTTGTATAAAATCATCTCAGGTGTGATCATATTGTCGCCCCCTTATAATTTCGGGTGTAACCAGTGGCGAAATATTTTTATCAGCATTGGCATAACTGACCATGTCAGTAAACCGACTATGCCTGCAGCTCCCAAAAGTGCTCTCAGGAACGAAGGGATACTTCCGGCACTCAAACGCAACAGCCACGGAGCAAGATAAACACACTATATAGAGTGCGCAGTCAATTCTTCAAATGTATCGTTTATATTGGAAACGATGCACCCGATCACTTCACCATATTGAAAGGATCAGGTACTACGTGCTGGTTCGCATTGTTCCAGAAGTTTTGCAAAACAAAGCCGTATTCCGATAGGTTATGAACGAACGGCGCAAGCATGTCATTGGCGGTTGGGCGCTTCCAGTCTGCCTGTAATTCGCAGGCAAGGGCGAAAGTGGTCATCAGTTCTGCCCCCGCATTGCCCATTCGAGACATAGCCGCCTCAGCCTCATAGTGGTTCCAGGCGCCACAGGCGTCAACGACTGGAAACACTTTGTAACCGTCGTTGAGGAGAGATAGCGTCGGCAATGCACAACATGTAGCGATAGTTACGCCGGCTATGATGATGTGCCGACGGCCGGTACTGGCTACCAAATCTTCAAATGCCTTGCGAAAGGTCGGATCCTCATAGGCATTGATGATACCGGTCCGGCGGTAAATCGGCTGATCCGAGAAGATTTCCTTGATTTCCGGCAATGTGTCGCCGTTCTGCCATTGTGCGTTGGATGAAGTAATCAGAACGGGAAGCTTCATTGCCTTCGCAGTTCTGGCAAGACCTACTACGTTGCTCTTGTACTCAGCGAGGGAGCTGAAGTCCCGCATGCCGGCCATTAGTCCGATTTGGTGGTCGATCAACAGCACGATGCTGTTATCCGCTGTCGGTTTGTCGTAGCCTGCCCTGCCGGCCTTGCGTGCATCTTCCAAGCTCACCTTGTTGGGCAAAGTATTGTCGGAAATGGGACTGATTATGTCGTTCGGACGTTGTTGATCATTTTGACTTGTCATTATTTATCTCCTCCTAAATTTTTTCTGTCTAAGGCGACAGTTTGATTGGGCAACAAAGAAAGTGAAATATATCTGGCCCCTTGAGTTTTAAGAATTTTCTCACTATTAATAGTTTATACTTATTATTTAGGCAGTACAATATTTTTTTCTTAATAAATTTCAAACTACAAATTGCACAGAGATGTTCTCCCGCAACCATATTATATAAATGCACGAAATCCCTACTCATTTCGTATAAATGGTGTCGACCCCCGAACAAAAAATTCGCCTAAACTCCACGTCTAGGCGAACATAAAACTCACGTATCAGTTTTATTCAAAACCTACAAAACCTTCTATTTCAAGGTTTTTTCGCTCTGTCAAGGCCACACACTCAACATGTGTTTCGATAGAAAGCGATCAACTTGCAAGGTGTCCTAGAACTCAGCCGTATAATACAAAAGCGGCAAGGTTCAGAATTTCCGAAGCCTTGCCGTTCTAATGTTTTAGTTAATGCGCTATAGATCATTCGAATTTGCCATTTACGGTTTGTAAAATTCCTTACTTTGACTGATTAAATAACCACTCTCTCATTTCTTTATTGGCATATGCCGGTGTCCATGAAAAATGAGGCATTGGCCAGAAAATCTTGCCCGCTGGGTAAATTGTAGCTTTCTACTCAACACTTGCTTGGTCCATTGCACTCTTCATTTATCCTATTGATCCTATTGATCCTTTACTCATCTTAATTAAAACTTTTTCCGTTCTATCAAAACTTCATATTTTTTATTCTCATGACCCTGCAATCAATAAAACAGCTCCTATAATAGGGATCGCAACCATCATTGTTTTCAAAACAATTGGATACATATGCCTGGTAAATTTGGCACCAATATAAGCGCCCAACACCAATCCCAACACAACTTTGATAAACAGGCTGAAATCTAAATATCCCGATGTCATATAGCCAAATCCGCCAAGCACAGCAATTGGTAAAATAACCAACATCGTTGTTCCCACTGTCTCATACAACGTTATATTAAAAAAAAGCAACAAGCCAATCTGAATGAACGGCGTAGCACCAATTCCAAAAGTTCCTGACAATAGTCCAGCCACAAGACCCAATCCACATGCATTGAGCCAAAATTTCATCCTACCGGGAGCAGATCCATTTTCCCTACAACCAAAAATTCCTTTAGCAGGGTGAAAAACCTTGATATAAATCAAGATAGCTGAAACAAACAACATTCCGGCTGTCAGCCACTTCAAATTATCCGCTGGCAGTAAAGATGAAATTTTAGCGCCGATGAAAGCACCAGCGGCTCCAATTATACCAACGGCCGTCCCGATTTTCACATTCACATTGCCTTCACGAAAATGACTATATGCCCCAGAAAGTGTCGTAAAAGCCATGGCTCCAAGCGATGTTCCGAGCGCAGTATGGATTGGAATCCCAAATACAGTTGTCAGAACCGCGATAACAACACCCGCACCACCAGCACCAACGAACCCCAGCAACAATCCCATAATAAACATAGTAATTAAGACAGCCACTATGAAAGTCTTCCTCTCCGGATCCTATTTCCGTTCTTCTTATTCTTATCCGTCATCAGGCAAAAATATACGTCATTGTTGTGTTAGTTGCAATCATAACTGATGAACAAGCATGCAGCAAAATATACGTTATTATAATTAGAATTTACTATGCAAAAAACTTCATACTCAATAGATAAAAACGATCTTGGTTTGTCAGCAGGGCAGGGTGTCCGCCAGTATCAAATAAACAGATTTCACCATGTCCAATTTTGGAAATCAATTCTCCATAAACTGTTTCAAAATAATTTGGGGCTAAGGCACATGCAAATTCGTCTTGCAAACTGCCTGTAAAAAGAATATCTGGTTTGAAAGATTGCAGGTCTTTATGGAAAAATCCACCGATTTCCTGTTGGTGTCTGATAATAGCCCTCGTATCATTATCTACGACTTGTTCCCAATCAGAACCATGCATATTGAAATAAAACAGCGTTGCAGCTTCATCATGCTTAGAGTTTTCTCTATCTAAAACAATATTATCTGTAATTGCTTTAATTGGTTTGTCCCCCTCAAAACTGTCCGCGATTACTTTATTGACCAAGTCAGGTGCTTCCAACGCAACATTCATAGCAACCAAAGCACCGCCGCTGCTGCCAATAATATTTGTTTTTGTATATTGCTTTTCTCTTAAAAAAGCAATTACCTGTTCGGCTTCATTAAACCATAAGTCGGCAGGAAATTCATTAAGCCTGTCAGACTTTCCATGGCCTAAAAAATCAATCAAGATTACTTTGAAATCTTTTCGGTATCTTTCTGCAATTTTAGCAAACATATTTGAGGACGCCGTGTTTCCATGAAGTAGCAGCAATGGTGTACCAGTACCAAATTCATCATAATAAACTCTTTTGTTATTATAATTAAAATATCCCACTGTTTGCCCTCCTAAATTACATTTTATAGAACCTTGAATATCAAGCGTTATTCCATTCTATCAGCGCCACGCACTCACCGTGCCTCTCTGGCAAATAGCGCTCGTACTTATTCACTATCAACATAAAGCGTGAAAGTTTCACTATTGCCGAGATTTACCCAGTTCACAGCTTCGGTTACGCTGGCTAGTGACAAAAGTACCAGGAATATCAATAAAAACACGCGCCATCTTCTCATCAAAAGCCTTTCCTTCATTTCAAAGATGCCGACAGGCAATAGCTCGAATGTCATTACTTTGACTGCTAGATGCCGCAAGCATGACTACCGAAGTAGCTATCGCTCTAAAATGGGTCCCTTTGAGCTGCTAATCCGCTTGGCTCCAAGGTAAAACTTCACTGTGCAGACCGATAAAGCCCCACTTGCCATTTAGACATACTGGCGCAAAACCGTCACTAAAATTTTCGACCTCATCATAGATCGGTTCGATGAATTCTCTCCCAGATTCATTGATATAGCCCCACCTGCCGTTTAATTTCACTGCGGCTAAGCCGCCGCTGAATCTGTTGTTTTCTTCATAGCGCGGCGCAAGAATCAGACGCCCGTACTTGTTGATATAACCCCACTTGCCGTTTAAAGCGACCCAGGCATAACCATTATACAAATCCCTTGCCTCATCATAAGCAGGCGGCGTTACTTCCTCGCCGCTTTCATCGATATATCCCCACTTTCCATCGCGTTTTACTGCCGCCAGACCTTCACTGAAGTTGGCGCAGTCTTCGTAAACAGGCGGAATTATTATCTGTCCGTCAATATCGATAAAGCCCCATTTCCCGGCTATGCTTACAGCCGCCCGGCCTCCGGAAAACACCTTTGCATTATCATATTTATTGTCAATAACCATTCTACCCTTTTTATCTCAAACCCCCCATCTGCCGTTCTTCTGACCCATGATGCGTCCGTCACTGATAGAGTAAAGATCGTCATACCTCACGGCAATTATTTCCCGGCCAGAGCGGTCGATATAGCCCCACTTGCCATTATTTTTCGCATACGCCATACCTTCATAAAAACCCCAGGTAAAATCATATACCGGCGCAATGACCATTTTGCCTGTGCTGTCAACATAACCATACTTGCCGTTCACACTTACCACCGCACGATCTTCGCTGAATTCCAGCGCTAAATCATACTTCAAACCAGCCTCCCCGGCTAAGGCGGACGACAAAAAAACGGTCATCAACAGTAAAATTGCTAAAAGAACGCCCCTTATGCGCTGCATACATATCACTCCTGAATATTTTATCGTATCTCGCATATAATGCACAAAGCGTTTTTCCACCTCTATGATATTTTCATTTCTATTTCCATGCTTTACCTCCGGTGTTCCATACATGTTCCATGTCATATTTTTGCTCAATCATCTCACGTAATGCCGTCCATGTTTCAAATAATGGTTTCCCAATTAAAGCAATCAAATCCTTGCTTGTGGGTACTTTATCCAGCATTTCTTACCTCCTTTCTAATTACTATTTATGTTCATACTTCGCAGTTACTAACTATTGTTCAATATACCACAGCTTCTTCTCAAGTTCTTTTCTTGCCAATCGCGCAAAATTCCTACATCTAATTCTCTCTTCATCATTCAAACCTCCCTTGCTTGCTTTACGTCCTCTGCAATTGGGATTTTTTATGTATTCTTTCCGAAAATCGCCGATAAACAGCAAGCAAACACTCATCAAGGATCGATAACGCCTTTTCTTTTATTTCTTCCGGGACATTGTACGCTGCCTCAGCTATGCTGCCGGTTATTGCAGCCAGGGTGTCACTATCCCCGCCAAGGGAAATTGCATTTCGTATCGCGTCCTCAAAATCCACGCTTTCCAGAAAAGCGGTTATCGCTTCCGGAACCGTTTCCTGACAGCTCTCATTGAAGTGGTAGTTCACGCGTATTTCGTCAAGCGGACGGCTCAAATCATAACCGTATTTACTCTCAATATAAGCCTTTATCTCAGCCTTTGTTTTTCCTTTTCGAGCCAGGAAAATGGCGGCAGCAGTTGCTTGTGCACCTTTAATCCCCTCCGGGTGGTTGTGTGTTACAGCAGCAGATATTTCGGCATATTGCTCCACTTCCGAAAGAGAATCGAACATCCAAGCCACTGATGAAACTCGCATAGCCGATCCATTGCCCCAACTGTTATACGATTGAATATCCTCAGAAAATAGCCAACTGCCGAAGCGTCCTCCATAGCCTGCGTTCGGGTACTTACGGCCATATTTTTTCATGGCTTGGATAAAGTCGTCAGCGGTGCCGCCATTCATCAAGCCTTCCGCTATTGCCAATGTCATCACTGTGTCATCAGTAAATGTGCATCTCGGACTAAAAAGCGGAAAGTCCTTTGTTTTTATATTGTTCCACTCATAGACCGAACCAATGATATCGCCAACGATTGCTCCTATCATATTATCTTTTTCCTCCGCGTTTCTTGAAATCTTCATCAATGCGTTCTTTCCAGTTTTCCGATATAGGGCGGCTGGCACGCAGACAACTTACCGTTTCACTGATCACTTCATAATTAAGCAAAGTTCCTTCACCATCTGCATTATAATTGGTGGCCCTATCCTTGCCGATGCCAAAACGTTCTGCTGCAGCAATGGCATCAATATTTGCACCAAGGAAGATAAACTCCCAGCCATATTTGTTTTTTTGATGCTCAATCATCCGGCGCACTTTTTCATAATTGAATTCCGGCTGGCGTTTTCCATGCCATCGGTGGTTATTATGAACAGTACATGTTCGGCGCGCTCGTCTTCGGCCTTGTGCTTTTGAACATTTCCTATCTTGTTGATGGTTTTGCCGACTGCGTCCAAAAGGGCCGTACTGCCTCTGACAAAATATTCTTTTTCAGTTATAGGCGCTATTCCTTTAATGTTGATCCTGTCATGAAGCAATTCATACCGGTCATCGAACAACACAGTAGTGATTACTGCCTCTCCGGGTTCTTTCTTTTGTTTTTCCAGCATGGCATTATATCCGCCGATCGTGTCACTTTCAAGACCGCTCATTGAGCCGCTTCTGTCGAGAATAAATACCAGTTCCGTTAAATCTTTTTTCATAGTGTTACCCTCCAATCATTTCTTTGTGATTTAAGGATAACATTTTGCCTGTCTCAATCGGTCGCATGTCAAGCGACAAAATTCTGTATTCTCAATAGGGCTATGCCCCCAGAGGATTTTGATCAAAAGCAAACAAGGCTTCGTTTATCTCGAAGATATTATAATTGCCATTCTCAATAAAATACTGGATGATGATATCGAATTTACTGCTGTGAGAAAGGGCAAAGCCGGATTTGAGCAACAGGTCTTTGGTTTCATCAAGATTTAATTTCAAAGCAATGGCAAAAGCGATGGCGGTCGGCTTGCTCGGTTTGTAATTGATATCATTCCGAATTTTTGAAAACAGCTTCCGGTGAATATTCGCCTTTTTATAGGTTTCCGCATCTGTCATGCCATTTTCGTCAATCAAGCGCAATAACATCTGGGAGAAAGTTTCATCCATCTGCTTTACTACATCATCAAGACTACGTTTCTGTTTTTTTGCAATCACCGGCGCTTCCATTGAGAAAAGCTCAGGTTCAGCATAATAGCTTTCGCTAATTTGGCGTTCTTCCTGAAGTCTGTTTCTGCGATCAAACGGTCGTTCTTCTATGTACTTATCGTCAATATATTGCGCAATGGATGAAAACAGCTTCTCAGTCAGCATAAATGCCGTTTTATCGTACACAACAAGAAAAACAGTCATCTCATTGCTTAACAGAAACTCTCCGATAACCGAAATTGCAGTTTGCAATGCTTTATCCTTGGGATATCCAAAGGCACCTGAAGAAATCAATGGAAAAGCAACGCTCTCAAGATGGTACTCTTTTGCTAATGCAAGTGCGTTCTTGTAACAATCAGCCAGCAGTTTTTCCTCGTTTCTTATACCTTCATGCCAAACCGGGCCAACAGTATGGATTACATACTTTGCCGGCAGCTGATACCCCTTGGTTATTTTTGCTTGTCCGGCTTTACAGCCACCAAGAGTACGGCACTCAGCAAGCAGTTCCGGTCCTGCGGCACGATGGATTGCTCCGTCAACCCCTCCGCCCCCAAGCAGGGATGAGTTTGCCGCATTGACTATTGCATCAGCGTGAACTTTGGTAATATCATTACGGATTATTTCAAGGGGCATTATCCCACCTCTTTTTCTTAATGTGAGCTATTAAATTTGCATTATTCCGACTCTATGATCTATTATACCTCGGAATTGACATGATTATCCAAGTAATTATCGCCAATTATAAAATCCCCATATCGATAGAATCAGATAGATGAAACAAAGACTGGATTGTGCATATTCATTAATTTTGAGATTATGCCAGGTCCAATATACATTTGTTACAAGGTACAACGCAAAGCACCAGACAATTTGATTTGCGTTCATTGCAGTGGCGATTATCCCTAACAACGACATGATCCACGGCATTATTGCCCCTCCTTCATCTTATCTAAAAATAGATTGGTTTATTCGGACCAGATTTCGGGCAGTTTAAATCACGTCTTTTCGGAATTTGGTACTTGATAATTTTCTGTAAACTAGTCCCATTGGCGTCATCCAGTTCAGCATAGACTTTCAAGGCTTTAATTCTTTCCCATAATCGCAAAGATGCCTTTTCAACCATATTGATTTCAAAAGCTTCTTCTTTCACCCTTACACCAATTGTATAATTCACAAAATAAATGCTTTTGTTTAACCAATGAGCATTTTGTAATCTAGCAGGAATATCAAGCCGTGCAGTCATATTCTGTCTCTTTATAATTGCTTCTAATTGTTCATTACAAGCATTGGTGGCTGCCACTGCATCCTCCGCGTCTGCATTTAGTATTAACGTAAAATAAACATTGCAGTACCCTGTACCAAGGTCTTGAATATATCCTTGTTCATGCTTTGGTTTCCGTTTTTCCTTATCAAAACTCTTAATCAGCGCATGCGCCAATATAGGCGGCAAGCAAGTTAGTTCAGGATCACATATATCTTTAAACGCTTCAAAAACCTTGCGTGCGCTTAGTTCCAAAGCTTCGTCTTCATTGGCAGCCTCCACAGGCACAACTACGGTTTCACCATCACAATCCAAATACCATTTCATATCGGTTCCTACAATACGCTTTTCAATTTCCTCAGCCACATTGAGACTTTTATCCGAAAGAGTAATCCAATATTCTTTCTCAAACAATGTCATTTTTGCAATACCTCCCATAAATAATTATGTTTAACCTGCACTTAGCTCTTTATGGCATAAGAAAAACCTCCCTCAGAAGAAGGAGGCATATTTCTATCTCTCACTTCCTCTCATCTCTCAGGATTGTCAATCCTGCTGAAATTAGCACCTTGCATACGCAGGTTGCTGTAACGTCATCGGGTCAGTCCCTCGGTTACTCTTGATAAAAGAAAAGGTAAATATTTACTTGTATGGTTATATACTAAGCTTTATGAGCAAGCATGTCAATAAAAAAACTGAAATTCTAATGTGGTCTATGGACAAAGATAGTCTGCTCGCTTTCCCTATTTTCGTGTAAAGGGTGTCAATTGCAACGCCGACCGCTCATTGACCTAGAAAGACTTTTCATAGCATAGATACTATTCCATTTATTCTGTTTCTGCGTAGTCCATATTGCGTAGGTATGCCGTGTTTTTCCCAGCGCCGGTCTTAATGATATAACCTTCTTTTAGAAGCGCCGCCAAAGTCACCTCAACTGTCGACATACTGATATCCGGACATTTTTCCAAAATCATTTTTTTCGACAGTTTTTGCAACGTGTTGGCAAATAACGTACGAATCCGTTCAGGCTTGGAAAAACTCCGGTTTTGGATCAACTCTATTCTAGCCGAAAACTCCTTGTAGGCACTTAAAATTATTTCCAGGTAATACTTAACAAACGGTAGATCCGAGTTTGTTCCTTCGTACCAGCCAACGGAACTATCCTGTACCACCTCGTAATAGGTTTCTTTTGTTTTTTTAATAATCATTTCCATACTGATGTACTTGCCCACAATGTATCCAGACCGATATAAGAGAAGCAATGTAAGCAATCGGCTAATCCGCCCATTCCCATCATTGAATGGGTGGATACAAAGAAAATCCAAAACGAACATGGGAATCAGCAACAGGGGATCATATTTTTGAGCGTTGATTGCATCAATAAACGTATTGGCCAGACGGTCGACAGCTTCAGGAGTTTCAAACTCTGACATAGGTTGAAATCGTACCCGGCGGTTGCCGCTGGCATCTGTTTCTGCAATAACTTTGGTTAATTTGCGCTTGCAACCTTTCTATGGCTCCGTCATTTTCGGTTGGACGGGCTTGCGCCGGAGCAGTAATGTCAGCAAGCCGCCGCAAAAAGCAGCTAAAGCAAGGGCATAAAACACGTCCTGGAACGACAAAATGATCGCTTGACGGGAAACCATCCCATTCAGAACGGCCTTGAAAGCTGCATACTGCCGGGGCCAAAGGCCTTGCCCAGTCATCCAGCCGTGTGTGGCTATTGATAATAGTGAGCTATCCATGCCTTTGTATAAGGTGCAAAGCAGGTGGAATATCTCGGAGGAGGCCGGAGTGGCAGGATTCAGGTATTCCTTTAGCTCCGCGGCATGATAGATTTCGCGGCGGGTCAATAAAGTTTGCGCTAAAACCACGCCTACGCTGCCGCCTATTATCTGGAACAGGTTAAAAATCCCGGATCCAACGCCGATTTTGTCATGCGGCACCGAAGACATGGCACAATTTGTGAGCGGCGACATGATCAGTCCAAGGCCAACCCCGAATAAAGTCAGCCGGATAAAAAAGTTATGGGTTGAGTAATCGGCGCTGACGGTATTAAACAAGTATAGAGACCAGGAAATCATCATTAGGCCGCAAAAAGTCGGTATCCGTGGACCGAAACGATCACCCAGCCGTCCACCGGCGGGAGATAAGAGCATCAGGGCAACCGACATCGGCAGCATCATAATCCCGGCCGTTATGGAATTGTAACCAAGAAGAGACTTTAGGAAAAACGGCAGTAAGAAATTGATCGCCATAAAGCACAAAAAGGAAAAGAAAATGACGACGGCAGCCACAATAAAATTGAGGTTGCGGAACAGTCGGATGTCAATCATCGGCTGACGGGCCGCAGCCTCAACAGCTATAAATAGTGCCATTGCGGAAAAGGAGGTGTAAAATAGTGAAATTATATACAGGGAGTTCCACCCCTCGCTCTGTCCCTTGTTCAGTGCTATAAGCAACGAACCAATGCTTAGGATGAGCAAACCTACCCCCGGATAATCAATGGCGGTTTTGGAAGAACGCCCGATAGCCGGTATTATAGCGATGGCAAATAAGATGCTGATTACGCAGACCGGTCCTATGGAAAAAAACATCATATGCCAGTCGAATTTTTCGACTACATAGCCGCCGACCGTCGGCCCAATCGCGCCACCCGCAGCCGCCATCGCACCCCATATACCCACGGCCTGTCCCCGTTCACGGGCATCGAAGGTTTTCGTGACGATGGTCAGGGCATTGGGCAACAACATGCCCGCTCCCACACCCTGCATTACGCGAAAAATAATCATCATTGTCGAGCTAGCGGCCAGACCGCATAACATAGAGGCGACTGCAAACAGGGTCAGACCAACGACATAAACATTTTTGGCCCCGAACTCATCTCCCAGCTTGCCGGTCAGTGGCATAATGGCACCATATGGCACCGTGTAGCCGAGGGAAACCCAGACAATCGAGTCCATATCGAAGTTCAGCGACGCCATAATATTCGGCAGGGCGATATTGATGCAGCTGCTGAGATACGCACTCAACACGGTCCCCAAACATACTGCGACTAAAACAGCGTATTTTCTCAACATCTTACCCCCTTAGAGTTTAAGCGCCACTGTGTCCTCCAGATGGATTTTGATGACCACTGACATGCCGGGACGAAAATGAACGCCACTGTCCGCGGGCAATGTTATCTTTATCGGGATCCGCTGCGTCACCTTGGTAAAATTACTGGATGAATTCTCGGCAGGAAGCAGGGCAAATACCGATGAGGCCGCATTGCCCAGATCATAGATCTTGCCGTAAAAAGTCCGTCCAGGGTAGCCGTCCACCGTATATTTCACCAGTTGTCCAACTTTCAGTTTGCCGATGTAAGTTTCTTCGATCCGGGCGTTGACCCAGATGTCATTGCTGTCGATCACACTGAACAGCGGCTGGCCCATAACCACAACTTCGCCTGGGTTGGCCGATTTCAGTGCCACTATACCGTCCACCGGCGACACGATGGTGGTGTCTCCGTAGGTCTGCGCGACAGCCATCAAGGCTGCTTCCGCCTGTTTTACCCGGGCCGCCGCTGCCCGGATCGTCTCCTCGCGGGAGCCGGTTACAGCCAGATCCAATGCCTGGCTGGCGGAATTATACGATTCCTGGGCCACTTGCAAGGCCGTCTGGGCGCTATCGCGCTGGGCTGCGCTGATCGCGCCACCGCTATAAAGTTGCTGCATCCGACGATTGTTGATAGCCGCATTTTCCAAACTGGCTCTGGCCTGTTCCACCGCCGCCCGGACTTGCAGGATCTCCTGTGGCCGGGTACCGTTAATCAGTTGCTCGTAGTTGGCCCGGGCGGCCGCCAAAGTGGCTTCGGCCTGTGCCTTCTGGGCGAAGATATCCTGTGGGTCGATCCTGGCGAGCACTTGCCCGACCTTAACAGCATCACCCTCGGCCACCAACAGTTGGGCTACCTTGCCGGAAACCTTGCTGCTGACGCTGACGATGGTGCCGCTGATCCGGGCATCATCGGTGGACACGTACCTGGTGGTGTAATACCAATACCATCCTGCCCCGGCGAGAACGCTCAGAACAATGACCCCCAGAATAGTAATTATATTTTTATTTTTTCTGTTGTTTCCGTTCTCGTTATTATTTTCTGTCATATAAATCTCCTTAACGTTGACTGGTTAGTTTCTACATTGTTAAATCAATACTAGCCTTATATTATCACATCCAATATAATAGTAATATAATCTAGTTTATACTGGTATAAATTCTAATAGACAAGAGGTTTTTTCATGAACATAAATTCTCGTCGCTATTTAGAACTTGCAGATTTTTTAAAAACAAGAAGGGCTAGAATTCTCCCGTCGCAAGTAGGGCTTTCATCAGGTACGCGCCGTCGAACCCCCGGATTGCGACGGGAAGAAGTTGCACATCTGGCCGGCATTGGCTTAACTTGGTATACATGGCTGGAACAAGGACGACCTATCCAGGTTTCTGCACAGGTCATTGAAAGCATCTCTAAGGTGTTATTACTTGACTATCAAGAACGGCTTCATTTCTATACCCTGGCTAACCAACCTCCGCCAGCCGAGTTACCGCCTTTTCAGGAAACCATCAATCCTGTTCTCCAGCGTGTTCTTGATAATTTGGTATTGTGTCCATCCTATATCATGGATGCACGTTGGAATGTGTTGGCTTGGAACCAAGCCGCCAGCCTAGTATTTGGTTTCTCTAGTATGATGAAGCTTCGTGACCGAAATATCATATGGAGGATGTTCACTAATAAAGATTGTAAGCGGTTGTTTCCACACTGGGAAAACCATGCGCGTAGAATGTTAGGAAGTTTTCGTTCAACAACCGATCACTACATGGAAGACCCATGGATAATTCAGTTTGTCAAAGATCTAAAAAAAGAGAGCAAAGAATTTGATTTTCTTTGGTCCCATCACGAATTGCAAAATGATAACAATATTTGCAAAAAATTGAATCACGCGGTTGTAGGAACATTGCTTTTTGAGTTTAGTAATTTTGTTTTTGCAGACAACTCAGGATTAAAACTAATAATTAATGCCCCTGCTGAAAACACCGATACAGCTGCAAAAGTCCAATCTCTCATTCAGCGTGATGGCCAATAATTGTTTAGCTGTGACACCATGATTTTTTGTCTAATGGGTAATTATTTATTATGCTCTCAAGCATAGCACACTTATACTTCAGGCTTCGTCGCTCACCTCGATTAAGCTTAAACGGTAAACCTTAATAAACCTGCTGCAATCCGTCCAGTTATTTCCTTCCATACTTTTACACAAAATTCTTTCATATTTTCGTGTAAAAGTATACCATTGTGTACGGGTGTAGACCCCGAACAAAAAATCGCCTAAAACTAACATCTAGGCGAACATAATAAACACATATTCAGTTTCTTCGAAAGCCTCAATCCTTATGGTTTAAGGCTTTTTGCGCTCTATTAGCAGACTGACTCAACGTGTCATCTCATCGAAGCGTGATACAAATCCGCGAAATTGGAGTTTTGCGATAATGTCAGTTCCTAAGCCCAGACTATCCATTACGCAAAATGTGCGAGCATTAAAGTCCAAAAGAGAGCGTGACACTTACACTAACCTTCCTTTACAATAATATTGATCATCATTATTAACGCCAATTCGTAAAAAAGGTAATGGGGCAAAATTTTTGAATGCGATAGCCTGATCGATAACCCTGACGGTTTAAACCGTTTTCCGGTTTCTACGAGTAACTACGAAGCAGGGATAGGTCCAAAATCATGGTTCAAGTATTGTTCCAATTCAGATTTAGGAACGCTCAATTCAACAAAATCCTTTGCACTATCATCTAGAGGCATGTAAAAGAACACTATTTCTGTAGGGGTAAAGTATATCCGAATGCCTTCAGCCTGAAAACTACCTTTAATCCCCCTCGCCGCTTGCGTAAGCTTATTGCTTAAATATGACTTTGCTTCATCTGTATTCCTGATCAGGTTATCGTATCTAATCTCATTAGTGGATTTTCCGATATCAAGGTTTACACTTTCCATAATCTTAATGTTTCCAATATTCTTCATATCTGCATTTCCCTTAAATAAGACACTCAGCACAGCATCATCTTGCCTGGTAATAGCATAATCAATCTTTACATTAGCATACTCATCCTTATCGACATATTTGTCCGCAATTTTTTTCAGGCTCTGATTCATATAGTCCATTAATAGTTCGCCTTTATACGCTGACAGTTGTGGAAAATAAACGTTGCTGTTGTTCTTATGGGCAGTTCTCACGAGAGTATAGGCAGACTTATTGCTGTAGATATTGCTACTGGTATTACCTTCAGCCCCACTGACCATTTGCTTAAGCAAACCGTTCTCAACCTTAAATTTTTTTGAGACAGCAACAGTAGGAACGGCAGTCAGTGGTTCATTTGGTTTTCGATCACTATAAACAACAGTTATGATGTTATTTTCAATACTTATTTTCGAAAGTTGAATCCTATCTCCCAAAAACACCGCGTTTGTTCCCCGGTATTTGTTCGTATCCGCATCTTTAACAGCGGCAGCTATATAATAAAAAATGCCACTGCCACCTGGGGAATTAATCAACCCGATAGCCGCATCCGCTTTACTGTCTGCGTTTAAATCCCCGATAACAGGTTGCTCCCACACTTGA
>Ga0316604_10001116_pt1 | contig 25594 bp, 23 predicted proteins | sample OWC_soil_day20_C_FD_207650 | JGI IMG/M metagenome (GOLD analysis project Ga0316604, IMG submission 207650) | Wetland soil microbial communities from Old Woman Creek delta, Ohio, United States - OWC_soil_day20_CT | ecosystem: Environmental > Terrestrial > Soil > Wetlands | place: USA: Ohio...
GCAGAACGCGCGCTCGCCCGACATCCATCCACACCACTACTTACCCCGCGTACGGTTTTCAGAACGCGCATGCCGCAGCTAACAAACCTAGCAAGCAGCTGATTGTCCGCAAAATCGGAAGCTTTGCAGGCTGGACTCCATTTTCACACCACACAAGGCCCGCGTTGTATGTGCCAATACTAGGCTATTATTGTCGAGAAGCGGCGAAACTCGGCTGGGATGGAGTTTCGCTATTACCCAAGCTCTATCTCCTTGTTTTTAATACACTTTGAGGCGTCATGATGGGGTACTTGGAGTGCCGGTAATGATAATGGTGAAATCTCCCACAATTGCTGTCGGGCTGTCACGAGTACGCCGGGATCAGTTCTATGGCGGACTGGCCATTCTGGTTGCTTTCGTGATTGCCTTTTCGGTGCTGGTGGTTTTTCAGCTGCGCCAGCAGGCGGAAATGCGGGTAAACACCATTACCCAAAACATGGCTCGATCGATGGAGCAGACCCTGAGCGGCATGATCGATATTGTTGATCTGGCGCTGCAGGTGGCAATGGAAGAATTCGAGCGTGAACTGGCGCTGGAGGAGTCGGATCGCCAGGTCATGTCGGGCATTCTGATTCGACAACAGGATAAGCTTCCGATGCCAGTCGTCATTCGCGCAATGAATGAGCATGGTGACATTATCTACGGCAAAGGACTTCAGCCACCTTTTGTCAATTTGGCGCAGGCAGACAGCTTCCAGTTTCATCGGGGCAATAATTCCCGTTCACTGATGATTCCCAAACCGTTCTTCTCGCCACTTGCGAAGGACTGGATCTGGGTTTTTTCAAGGCGTCTGAACAAGCCTGACGGTTCATTTGCCGGAATGATTTATGCCTATTTCAGCGTCTCAGAAATCGGCAATCTGTTCAGGAAGATCGCAACTTTGCCGCAGAACATGCTTGTGCTGCAGGATCGGGATTTGAAACTGGTTGCCGGTTACGTGGCACCAGACAGGTTCTATACGCCTCCGGATGACAAAGGACCACCGCCCGAACTGCGCACCATGCTTGATGGGGCAGTCAATGAAGGTAGCTTTATCAGCCAGCATTCTCACCTCGACAGCGTTGGCCGCATGTATTCGTATGTGCGTAATAATAAATATGATTTTGTCGTCAGCATGGGAGTCACACCGGATGTGGCCTACGAGGCATGGCGTCGCCAGGCTTGGGTAATTGGTGGCATGGCCGTCGCCTTTATTCTGATGTCGCTGGCTTTTGCCGAAATCCTCCGTCGGACGTGGCGGCGTCAGGATGCGGCGCAGCGCTCACTGCTTGAAGCGCAGCAGATCGCGCAGTTGGGGCAATACATGTTCGACGCCGTGGCTGATCGGTGGACCAGTTCGGAAATTCTCGACGACATTCTGGGCATCGATGCGAATTACCCGCGCAACCTGCGCGGGTGGGCTAATCTGCTGCCGCCCGAAGAGCGCGAGGCCATGCTGGAAACCTTGCACGAAACATTCGAACTGGGCAGGCCAGTTGACCGTGAAATGAAGATGGTGCGTCAAAGCGACGGACGGCAGATCTGGGTACATGCCAAAGGCATTGTTCACAAGACCGAAGATCGCAGGCAGATGGTGCTGGTTGGCACGATCCAGGACATTACGCAGCGAAAATTAAGCGAAGATGCGCGCAGAAATAGTGAAGACACGCTTCAGAGAATCCTGGATACCACGAGCGACGGCTTCATTCGTGCCGATCGTCATGGAAGGATTCTGGAAGTAAATGCTGCTTATTCGCGGATGATTGGCTATTCGCGCGAAGAACTGCTCGGCATGCGGATTTCAGATGTTGACATAGCCGGAACAGACGATGAAATTCTTGCGTATATCGAAAAGCTTTTTAACGCCGGCCATGCCCGTCTCGAAACAGTACACAGGCGCAAGGACGGATCGTCTTTGCATCTGGATATCAGCATTACTACGAGAATAAATGATAATGATCAGTTTTTGGCTTTTTTGCGTGACATCAGCGAGCGCAAGCAGCATGAAAAGGAACTGGAGTCGATAGCCTATTACGATATTTTGACCAAACTGCCCAATCGCCGACTGCTCTATGACAGGCTCAACCAGGCAATCGCGCGCAGTCAGCGGCACGGCACGATCATGGCGGTGTGTTATCTGGATCTGGACAATTTCAAGCCAATCAACGACCAGCACGGGCACAACACAGGCGATCTTGTTCTGACGGCGATGGCAGCCAATCTTGGTGCCGTACTGCGTGCCGAAGACACATTGGCACGACTGGGGGGTGACGAATTCATCCTCTTGCTGACACAACTGGCAAGCTATGATGATGTTCATCTTGTTCTTGAGCGTGTGCTGGAAGCCATTCGCACGCCCATCAGCGTAGAAGGAACAACCGAAATCCTGACGGCCAGCATCGGCGTAACGCTTTATCCAGTGGACAATGCAGATGCGGATGCCTTGTTGCGGCACGCAGATCAGGCGATGTACCGCGCGAAAGAAGCAGGAAGAAACTGTTACCGCATTTTTGATCCGGAGCAGGACAAAAAGAATCAGGAGCGACAGCTCTACATCAGCCAGATCAGGGATGCGCTGGAAAGACAGGAATTCGAACTGCATTACCAGCCCAAGGTTGATATGCTTGACGGGAGGGTCGTCGGCATGGAGGCGCTCATTCGATGGCAGCATCCGGAACGCGGGCTGCTGTACCCGGATGCTTTCCTGGGCTACCTTGATGGAACCGAAATGGAGCGAGCTGTAGGCGAGTGGGTAATCGATGCAGCGTTGCGGCAGGTTGAGGTATGGGATACTGCCGGATTGGCTCTCAACATTAGCGTCAACATCAGCGCCACCCATCTGCTGCAGGATGATTTTGCCGAGCGGCTACGCCAAATTCTGGACTTGCATCCCGCCGTATCGCCGACGAGGCTGGAGCTGGAGATTCTTGAATCGGCGGCGCTTTCCGACATGGCGCGTGCTGTGGCCACGCTCAACTCCTGCCGCGAACTTGGAGTAATGCTCGCGCTGGATGATTTCGGCACGGGCTATTCTTCGCTGACCTATTGCCGCTCGCTCCCCGTGCATACCCTAAAAATTGACCAGACATTCGTGCGTGACATGCTCGATGATCCGTCGGATATGGGAATTGTGGTCAGCGTGCTGCAACTGGCCAAGGCATTTGATCGTATTCCGATTGCGGAGGGTGTTGAAACGCTGGAGCATGGCGAAAAGCTGATGGAGCTAGGCTGCAGCCTGATGCAGGGGTACGGCATCGCACGGCCGATGCCAGCGGAGCAAGTGCCTGGGTGGGTTGCGCATTGGAGCAGTCAGCATATCCGTGGAGCCTGACGGCATTGCCAACCGCTCCTGCCGGATTTGTCGGCGAGTGCGCTGCAGAATGCGCACTCGCCCGACATCCATCCAACACCACTTACGCACGCGCCAGCGGCAATTCATCCCAGTTGGTCGTATAGCGCGGCGTGCGGTTTTCCGAACGTCCCTGCCAGCGCCTTTCCAAACCAGCCGACCCCAGACGCAGCGTATCCCGGCCATAACGCGCATTAACTGCATCCAGCGCCACCATCAGCTGCGCCGAACGCGCATCGTCGGCGGCAGGGTTGAACAAGCGATGCTGGCATACCGACGATGGCGACAAATCCAGCAGCACCACACCGGCCTTCTTGTAATGGCAGTCTTCGCGAAAAATACGCGTCAGACCGGACAGCGCAGCACCGGCCAGTACGCGGCTGTCGCCGGTAGCCTCCGGTAATCCGACCGTGATGCTATTCAGGTATCGCCGTTCCGTGTCTGCAAAGCGGCTGGTGGCAATATTCACATGCACCGCACCACAGACCAGTTCCTGCCTGCGCAAGCGTTCCGAGGCGCGCGAAACATGCGTCGAGATCGCTTCGCCAAGTTCCTCCACCGTTCTTACCGGCACACCAAACGAACGCGATGCGATCAGCTGCTGCCGCGGCTGCTCTACCTCATCCAGCGAAAGACAAGGAATGCCGCGCAATTCGCTGACAATGCGCTCCATCACGACGCCGAACCCGGCGCGCAGGCGTTTCAACGGGGCGGCGCGCAGAGCCCCCGCCGTTGTAATGCCGAGCCGCTGCAGCCGGTCAGCCATCCTGCGCCCGATTCCCCAGATTTCACCAACCTCAATCTGCGACAACTGCAACTGCAGCATCGATTCGGTCATCGCGGACAAATCGCACACTCCGTCAAAATGCGGCTGGGTCTTGGCGATGTGGTTCGCCAGTTTCGCCAGCGTCTTCGTCGGCGCGATGCCGACGCAGACTGGCAAACCCGTGCATTGCAGCACGCGGCGGCGCATGGCCTGCCCGGTTGCCGCCGGCGATTCAGCGCCGGCACAAGCGCTTCCCAGACCGACAAAACTTTCGTCGATTGAATACACCTCCACTTCGTCGCTGAACTCGCGCAGCACTGCCGTCACGCGGTCGCTCATGTCGCCGTACAGAACGAAATTGGACGATAGCCCAACGATGCCATAGCGACGCGCAACATCCTTCATCTGAAACCACGGCGTTCCCATCTTCACGCCCAGCGCCTTGACCTCATTCGAGCGCGCCACTGCGCAGCCATCGTTGTTCGACAACACCACCAGCGGCCGATCGTGCCAAAGCGGATTAAACACCCGTTCGCACGAGACGAAAAAGTTGTTGCAATCGACCAGTGCAATCAATGCCGGCGCACTCATACCCGGTATTTCCGCACCATGCCGACCACCACCCCCCAGATGCGCAACTCTGCGCCTTCGCTGAACCGTATCGGCGCATAGGACGGGTTTTCTGCGCGCAGTTCGAGCGTACCGCCATGCCAATAAAATCGCTTCAGCGTGTATTCGCCGTTCACCACCGCCACCACAATATGACCATGCCTCGCTTCGACCGAACGGTCCACCAGCACCTTGTCGCCGTCGAAAATGCCCGCGCCGCGCATGCTGTCGCCGGCAACGGTAAAGTAAAACGAAGCAGCACGGTGAAGCACCAGATAATCATTGATATCCAGTGCATATTCGCCACAATCGGCTGCTGGCGACGGAAAGCCTGCCGGCACCTTTTGCAACGGCAACGGCAAAGTGCAAGGTGTCGTCGTTTCGGATACAGGCAAACATTGCTGTGTCAGCGACATATGCGATACCTGAGACACCGGCAACAATCGAAAAGAAGAAATCATGGCAGCACCAAATACTGTTTTTATATACAGTATAAAGATTTCCGATGCCGCCAACAAGGGAAAGGGAGAGACCGCCTGCTCCCGCAAGAAAAAATACCCTATCAAATGAAAAAGCCAGCGCAATGGCTGGCTTCGGGTATTGGTGTTGGTATTTTCACCCCGCCAACTCCGGTTAACAAGAGCATCTTAAGCTGCATTCATGACCGGTTCATGACGCTGGCCGAACCAATACCCATGCACAAACAAGGCCGGAAAAACAACCTGTCTAAAATTCGTCCCAATCCTCGCCTTTGCCCGCCCCTGTTCTGTTTGCCGCAATTTGCAACACGTTCGCCGGCGCCGCCAATTCCGCAGCCGGTTTGACTGTTATCTGTTTTGCGACCTGTTTTGCTGCCGTCCGAGGCGAGCTTGCACTTCGCTGAATGCTCCGGGTCGCCACATTTTCCTGACCTGTCCTGAACACGCTCACCACCTGCACCAGATTCGCCGCCTGATCCTGCAGCGATTCCGCCGCCGCAGCCGCTTCTTCCACCAGCGCCGCGTTCTGCTGCGTCACCGTGTCCATCTGGCTGACCGCCTGGTTCACCTGCTCGATGCCGTCGCTCTGTTCGCTGCTCGCAGCCGTGATCTCGCCCATGATGTCATGCACGCGCTTGATGCTCGACACCACTTCTTCCATCGTCGTACCCGCCTGCTCGACCAGCTTGCTGCCAGCCTCGACCTTTTCGACCGAATCGTCGATCAGTGCCTTGATTTCGCGTGCAGCCGCAGCGCTCCTTTGTGCCAGGCTGCGGACTTCTGTTGCCACCACCGCGAAGCCGCGGCCCTGTTCGCCGGCGCGTGCCGCTTCGACTGCCGCGTTCAGCGCCAGAATGTTGGTCTGGAACGCAATGCCGTCGATGACGTTGATGATGTTGGCCATCTTGTGTGACGAGTCGTTGATCGCACCCATCGTTTCGACCACTTGCGATACCACTTCGCCACCCTTGACCGCCACATCGGATGCCGTCACCGCCAGTTGATTGGCCTGGCGCGCATTGTCGGCATTCTGGCGCACGGTCGAGGTCAGTTCTTCCATCGACGAGGCGGTTTCTTCCAGCGAGCTGGCCTGCTCCTCGGTACGCGATGACAGATCCTGGTTGCCCGCCGCAATCTGCGCCGAGGCGGTGGCGATGGTGTCGGTGCCTGTGCGTACCTGAGCGACAATGTTGACCAGGCTGTCGTTCATGTGTTTGAGCGCCTGCATCAACTGACCGGTTTCGTCTTTCGAGTGCACTTCGATCCGGTGCGTCAGGTCACCTGAGGCTACCGTTTCCGCCAGTTTCACCGCTTCTCCCAGCGGACGGGTGATCCCCGCAGTCAACCACCATGCAGCCACAACACCCAGAATCACGACCAACACACCCAATCCTATTAGCTCAATACGGCTACGCTGGTCTGTCTCTTCAATCGTCGTCGCTTTGGCATCCAAGGCTTTGCGCTGGATTTCTTCAAATTCACCTACGATTTTCTGGTATTCAGTCGCGATGGGAATAAATTTCTTATCCAGAAGTTCGTTAGCTTCATCCGCTTTGCCTGCTGCTTTCAGTTTGGCAATCTGATCCCTGCTTTCGGTATAGGCCTTCCTGATTTCGCCTGCTTTTTCAAATATCTTTTTTTCTTCAGGCGTTGATAGCATAGGCTGGATTTTCGCTATCAGCTCGGTCGTATTTTTGGCAGACTCGGCATTGAGTGGCGCAAAGAAAGTTGCAAGATTGTGGTCGCTGCTCTTGGCTATTGCGGTTGCACGCATGACTGCAGCATAAATATTCCCAGACCAGTCGCTTGCCAGCCTTTCCTTAACCACAGACTGTCGCGCCATTTCCTGGGTCATGAAGGAAATCGATTTCAGCTGCCAATAGCCAATCGCTGTAATCAGCATGGTCAACAGCAGGACAAACCCAAATCCCAAGCCCAATCGGACGCCGATTTTCATATTTGATAGTTTCATATTCTCCCTTGTAGCGACCATGTCCAGCAGACGATTTTACCGCTTCGAGCCTAAACGATGCGCTGATTTATTATAGTTAGCGAAGTTACCCAATTTACCAACCAAGAAAAATGATGCTAAATCAGTACGCCTCCATATTTAGCGATTTCCCTGTTACAAAATAATATCTTGAACATTTATGGTTTTAAATTGATAAAAAGCATAGTTTCCACCCAGAAATCCGTTTCCTCGCAATTATCCTTGGACAATTTCAACCGCCAATGAGAGCGCCCTTGACCAAGAGTTGCCATAAAGGGGAAACAAATTTCTGGGTTCAATGCTTCTGAACATCAGCCATTTTACAGCGTTGCCGCATCACAACAATTACTTCTCGGCAACCGCATACTCGGAGATCAAAACTCTTCCCAATCATCGCCCTTGCCGGCATCCGCTCGTGGCGCTGCAATCTGCGGCGCCTTCGCTGGCGCCGCAGGCTTGCTCACCGCCCGGGTCATCGGTTTGGCTGCGGGCCGGGTTGCAATGGCCGTTCGCCTGGCCGCTGGCGCTGCCACATCCGAGCCTGTCCGGAACACGCTCACCACCTGCACCAGATTCGCCGCCTGATCCTGCAGCGATTCCGCCGCGGCAGCCGCTTCTTCCACCAGCGCCGCGTTCTGCTGCGTCACCGTGTCCATCTGGCTGACCGCCTGGTTCACCTGCTCGATGCCGTCGCTCTGTTCGCTGCTCGCAGCCGTGATCTCGCCCATGATGTCATGCACGCGCTTGATGCTCGACACCACTTCTTCCATCGTCGTGCCCGCCTGCTCGACCAGCTTGCTGCCTTCGCCAACCTTGCTGACTGAATCATCGATCAGGGTCTTGATTTCGCGTGCAGCCGCTGCGCTCCTTTGTGCCAGGCTGCGGACTTCTGTTGCCACCACCGCGAAGCCGCGGCCCTGTTCGCCGGCGCGTGCCGCTTCCACCGCCGCGTTCAGCGCCAGAATGTTGGTCTGGAACGCAATGCCGTCGATGACGTTGATGATGTCCGCCATCTTCTTCGACGATTCGTTGATCGCGCCCATCGTTTCAACCACTTGCGATACCACTTCGCCACCCTTGACCGCCACATCGGATGCCGTCACCGCCAGCTGGTTCGCCTGGCGTGCATTGTCGGCATTCTGACGTACGGTCGAGGTCAGTTCTTCCATCGACGAGGCGGTTTCTTCCAGCGAGCTGGCCTGCTCTTCGGTGCGCGATGACAGATCCTGGTTGCCGGCCGCAATCTGCGCCGAGGCGGTGGCGATGGTGTCGGTGCCTGTCCTTACCTGGCTGACGATGCTGACCAGGCTGTCGTTCATGTGTTTGAGCGCCAGCATCAACTGGCCGGTTTCGTCTTTCGAGTGCACTTCGATCCGGTGCGTCAGGTCACCTGACGCCACGGTTTCCGCCACTTTCACCGCTTCTCCCAACGGGCGAGTGATCGAGCGGGTGGCAAAAATCGCCACCAGTGTGCCAAGCACAAGTGCTGCCGCACTCAGCGCAAGCAACAAAAGACGAGCAAAGGCATAGGTATCGTCGGCATCCTTATTCGCCTTGTTCATCAACTCGACCAAGTATTTTTCAAACGCTTCGATTTCGTCCATGTAGGCGTACTGCGTCTTGCGAGCATCGCCCATCAACAGTTCTCGCGCGTCATCCCATTTGGCATCATCAAGCAGCTTGACGAGCTTGTCGAGCGATGCACTGTATGCCGCGCGCTTTTCCAGCACCCCCTTGAGCATCTCCTTGCCCTTGGCGGTATTCAGCATTTTTTCTAGGGTCTGAAAGTTTTCAGTCGCTGTTTTCCTAGCAGCGGCAATCCGGTCGAGTTCCTTTTTGACCGATTCCTTGTCCTTCAAGATGACTGCATTGCGGGTCGAACGCGCAATCAGATTGATTTGGGCCAGCACTTTATTGATCAGCATCACCTTCGGCACGCGATCCTGCGCAATAATCGTGGAAGAATCATTCACCACACTCAGCCGATTGATGGCAATCCCGGAAATTGCAATCAAAATCGCCAGCACAACGGCAAAACCCAACCCCAAGCGTGCACCAATCTTCCAATCTGAAATTTTCATGTAGCCAGCCTTTCAAGAATTAATAAATAACTTGCCGCGTTTTATGCTGTCAGTTGCTCGATCACGCCCATATCAGCGGACGACATCAACTTCTCGATATTCACCAGTATCAGCATCCTGTCACCGACCGTTCCCAACCCGGTTAGATAGCTGGTATCGAATGCAGTTCCGATCTCCGGCGCAGGACGAATCTGCTCCGGGCTAAGCGTCATCACATCGGATACGCTATCGACCACCATGCCAACCACGCGTGAGGCGACATTCAGGATGATGACCACGGTGAACTGGTCATATATCGGCTCGCCGAGCCCAAACTTGATACGCATGTCGATAATCGGCACGATGGTGCCGCGCAAATTGATCACGCCCTTGATAAACTCCGGTGCATTGGCAATCCGGGTAACATTTTCGTAACCCCGAATTTCCTGCACCGCCAGGATGTCGATGCCGTATTCTTCCTGCCCCAGCCGGAACGCAAGAAATTCATTCGTCAGTGACATGCCGGCAGATTGATTGATGCCCGCTGGAGCAGCGGATGCTTGTGTCATGAACATTTAAAACCTCCATTGCCAGATGCTGCAACCCAACAAGTGCGGACGGGGGAACCGCCCATCGCCCATTACATGAAGTAACGGAGGGCGCAATTATTGCATTAAAATTATTTCTTTGCAGAAAGCCCAATAAGGGCCGGCGCAATATGAATAATTACGGGGGTATGTAAAAAAACAGCCTTAAAGTCCATATATTTCAAGGACTCGAAAATATACTCCAGAGAGTATATTGTCCAACTCAATCCATCGGCGGCAGACGGACAGGTTCGTTCAGGTGAGGTTCAGGGAAGTCATCCGCCTGCTTTGCTGCGATAGACTTACGCGCCCTGACTGGCTGCCTGACCACCGGCCTGGACAACCGGTGCTTCAGGCCAACGACAATATCGTTATGCCCGTTTCTCGCAGCAAATGTCACCGCCGTGCGGCCGTGATCATCTTCAATCGTCGCGTCCGCCCCCATGTCGTGCAGCAGCTTGACCGTGTAGATATGGCCACCCTGCGCCGCCATCATCAACGGCGTAATACCAGCTGGCGAGGTGGCATCCAGATCGGCATCATGATCCAGAAGCAAACGCACAATATCGTTATTGCCCTTCGCGGCCGCATAGTGCAGCGCGGTCCAGCCTTCGCGATTCACTTCGGCACCCTTTTTCAGCAGCGCTTCCACCGCAGTCCTGTTTTCCTTCCATGCGGCAATCATCAACGCATTGTCGCCATTACGCGCCCGGATTTCGAGGTCAACTCCAGGCGCATCGAGCAACAGCTTGAACACTTGCATTGCCTCTTCGCGCAATGCAAGTATCAAGCCGGAATCGCCGCGTTTCGGCTCGGTCAGGTTCGGGCTGATGCCCTTGTTCAACAGCGAGGCAATTTCATACGCATTGTCCAGTGTCACCAGCTTGAAGTAATAATCTGCGGTGGCATCGGCGCGAACGACCGCTGGCCGCAACAACATGCCGGCCAGCACCAGCAGCATGGCGAGCATGCGCAGCTGGCGGCTGAATTTCGCGGATGAAAGCCTGATGCAAAACATCGGATAGGTGTCAGCGTGCGATATTGAACAGAGTAAAGAAGTTTTCCGTTGTCTGGTGCCCGACACGGCCAAGCGGGATTTTTTTCAGCTCGGCGATCCTTCTCGCCACCAGGCGCACATTGGCCGGCTCATTGTCCTTGCCGCGATGCGGCTCCGGCGACAGGTACGGCGCATCGGTTTCGATCAGCATCCGCTCCAGCGGCACTTGAGTTGCCACATCGTGCAACTCGCGGTTGTTCTTGTAGGTTATTACACCGGAGAACGAAATGTAAAAGCCCATCTCCATCGCTGCTTCAGCCATGTCCATTGAGTCGGTAAAGCAATGCATCACGCCGCCAGGGCCGCCCTTGTCGGTGCCAGCACCTTCTTCGCGCAGAATGCGCAGCGTATCTTCCTTTGCCTGACGCGCATGCACAATCAGCGGCTTGCCGCATTCCTTCGCCGCATTGATCTGGATGCGGAAGCGTTTGCGCTGCCAGTCCAGATCGCCGGAATGGCGGTAAAAATCCAGCCCGGCTTCGCCAATCGCCACCACTTTCGGATGATCAGCCAGCTTGACCAGCGTCTTCACGTCCGGCTCAACCGTTTTGCGGTAATTCGGATGAACGCCGACGGAGGCATAAATATTCGGATATTGCTCGGCGATTTCGCGAATCCGCGGAAATTCCGGCAAATGGACGCCTGCGCACAGCGCATGCGTGACCTGGTTCTGCATCATGTTACGCAGGATTTCTGGCAACAGTGCCTGCAGTTCGGGAAAATTGATATGACAGTGGGAATCAACAAACATGATAAAGCCCGGCCAGCACTGGCCGAAAATTTTAGAAAAGAAGACAACCTGCCAAAAAGCTGCAAACAGCCCCCGTCAGGCAAAACAGGATTATAAGGTATGCGTGGGACGGCTGGAGGACAACGCCGAGCCGAGGTGCTTTTCGATCGTCAGGCGCACGCGAGTCCCGGTTTCATCTTCCGGAAAGTGGATGCCAATTCCTTGCACCCTGCCGTGGCTGGCGCCGGCTGGCGTGACCCAGACAATAGTGCCAGCAATCTGGAACTTGGCCGGCTCATCCATCAGGTCGAGCAGCAGGAATACTTCATCCCCGATCTTGAATGGGCGCGAAGTCGGCACAAAAATACCGCCGTTTTTCAGGAACGGCATGTAAGCCGAATACAGTGCCGACCTTTCGCGAATCGCCAGTGACAACACCGATGGCCGCACTGCCGGCGCCGGAGATGCTTGCGTGACCTGTGGTGCTACTTCGCCTTGCTGCTCTGACATGCCCTAATCCCTATGAACAGAATTCAAGATAGTCCAGCAGCATGTCCTCGATGAACAGCCGTGGTGCCAGCGGGTGATCGGCAATCGCCTTGCGCGCGCTGGTCGCTTTCAGCATTCGCAACAGCTTGTCGGCATCGACCCTCAACGCCAGCATCTCGATTTCCCTGGCAAAACGCGGATAATAGCGAATCCGCCCCGAATACTTGGCAGAAAATATATCATACAGCCAGCGCTGCAACCAGACGATCAATTCGGCTGCAGGCATCTTCTGCAACTTTTCCGCCGCTCTCAACACGCCATCGACCTCCGGCCGTATCAACTGCCGCAAGAACTCATCCAGCTCATCGTGCCTGCCGGTTTGCGCCATTGCCAGCGCCGCCAGCGGCGCACCGCCCTGCTCGGCCAGCCAAGCATCGGCATCTTCCACACCCTGCTCGCGTAGCCAGGCCAGCGCCTGCTCGCGCGGAGGCATCGGCAGCGGAAACTTGCGGCAGCGGGAAAGAATAGTCGGCAGCACGCCGTCTAGATTGTCCGCCACCAGCAGCATCACCGTGCCTGGCAACGGTTCTTCCAGCGTCTTCAGCAGCGCGTTCGAAGATTCGGCATTCAGCGCGTCGGCAGGATACAGAAGCACCACGCGCCGCCCCTGCCGGTGAGTCGAAATGTTCATGAAATCAGCCAGTTCGCGCACCTGCGCGATGCGGATCACTTTCGACCCGGCTTTCACTCCTTTCGTGCCAGCGTCACTGCCACCATCACCGGCATCGTTTTCGTCTGCATCGTCGGCCTCTTTCGCCTCGGCCACGTCAAGCGCGCCGGGGCGGATGCGGCGGTAATCCGGGTGACTGTATTGCGCAAACCAGCCGCACGACACGCACTTGCCGCAAGCCTGACCGTCCGGCAGCGCATTCTCGCACAGCAGCGATTGCGCCAGATGTTCGGCAAACGCCGTCTTGCCAATGCCAGCCGGGCCATAAAACAGCAGCGCATGCGGCAAGCTGGCGCGCATTTGCTGCCACTGCTGCCACCAGCCCAGCTGCCACGGAAACATGAACTCGCCCATGCTCAATAACCGGAAAGAATGCTTGCAAGCTCCTGCCGGATCGCCTCTATCGTCTGGCCGGAATCGATGATGCGGAAACGCGCCGAAAATTCGGCCGCGCGGCGCAGGTAGCCTTCACGCGTGGCGGCAAAGAATTCCGCCTGTTCGCGTTCGAACTTGTCCGGCGAACGGGTAGCATCCAGACGCGCCCGCGCCACCTCTGGCGACACGTCGAACAACAGCGTCAGATCCGGCTGAAGCGCGGGATGCACCCATTGCTCCAGCGTTCGCAGCTTGGCCAGATCCAGCTTGCGCCCGCCACCCTGATAAGCGAAGGTAGCATCGGTAAAACGGTCGGAAATCACCCAGTCGCCGCGTGCCAGCGCCGGTTCGATCACCTGCGCCATATGTTCGCGCCGCGCCGCAAACATCAGCAGCGCCTCGGTTTCCAGGTGCATCGGTTCGTGCAGCAGCAGTTCGCGCAGCTTTTCTCCCAGCGGCGTGCCGCCCGGTTCGCGCGTGACGACCACATTCAGACCGCGCTGTTTGAGCAACTGCGCCACAAACTCGATATGCGTCGATTTGCCGGCGCCGTCTATGCCTTCAAACGTGATGAACTTGCCGTTGGTCATGGTGTCGTGGATTTCATTTTTCGCTGGTATTGGTTCACGGCCCGGTTATGGTCATCCAGATTGCCGGAAAACTGGCTGGTGCCATCGCCGCGGGCAACGAAATACAACGCATCCGTCGCCGCCGGGCTGAACGCCGCCGCCAGCGATTGCGCGCCAGGCAACGCGATCGGCGTTGGCGGCAAGCCGGCGCGGGTATAGGTATTGTACGGCGTGTCGGTCTGCAAATCGCGCTTGCGGATGTTGCCCTGATACGACTCGCCCATGCCGTAGATCACGGTCGGATCGGTTTGCAGCAGCATGCCCTTTTTCAGCCGGTTGACGAACACGCCGGCAATCATGTTGCGCTCCGATTTCTGCCCGGTTTCCTTTTCGACGATCGATGCCATGATCAGCGCCTCGTACGGCGTTTTGTATGGCAGCGACGCATCGCGTTTCTGCCACTGCTCATTCAGTCGCTTGATCAGCGCCGCATGCGCCTGACGGTAAATCTGCAGTTCGCTCGCCCCTTTGGCGAACAGATAGGTGTCCGGGAAAAACAGCCCTTCCGGATGGCGGTAATCTACACCCAGCTTCTCCAGCAGCGCCTTGTCGGACAGTTGCTCGGCATCGTGCTTCAGCGCTGGATGGGCGGCAACCACCTGCCGCATCTGCCGGAAGGTCCAACCTTCGATGATGGTCAGCGATTCCTGCGCGAATTCGCCGCGCACCAGTTGCTGCATCAGCCGCATCGGTGTCGCACCCGGCTTGAGTTCGTATTGTCCGGCCTTCAGCTTGCCGCCATTGCCATTAACCCGCACCAGCAGCGCGAACAGCATCGGGTTCACCGGCGCGCCCGCATCGGCAATCTGCTGCGCGCTGGCATTCACGCCACTGCCGGCGCGAATCGCGAACTCGACCGGCTTGCCATCCGCCGGAATGAGCGGCTGCTGCGTCCACCAGAAAACGCCGCTGACGCACAACAGCGCAAGCGCGATGAGACCGGCAAGGCACCGCAGGAGGATAGAGCGGGAACCGGATGTGCGTTTGCGGCGTTTCGACGAAGAACTCATGAAATCACTATAATGCGAAAACCGTCATGATACCGGTTGTCGAACCAAGCGAAGCGAAAAATGGAACAAGCACCAGACCTGATGCAACAATTTGCTGCCGAAAACAGCGGCATTCCCGATGTTGAAACCTTGCGCGCTGGCTATGTCGCGCCGCTAACGCATCTCGGCTTGCTGGCCCTGTCCGGCAACGATGCGGTCAGCTTCCTGCACCGGATGCTGACCAACGATGTTGAGCGACTGCGCGAAAATGAAGCCCGGCTGGCCGGCTACTGCACGCCGCAAGGAAGATTACTGGCGACTTTCCTGCTGTGGAAAACCGGCGGCCAGCTATGGCTGCAAATGCCGCAGGAAATTTTGCCCAATATGCACAAGCGGCTGCAAATGTTCGTGCTGCGCGACAAGGTCAAAATCGCCGATGCCAGTGGTCAGCATGTGCTCCTGGGGCTTGGCGGGAAGGCGGTGGATAAAGTTCTGGCAACCTGGTTCCCGCTGTTACCGGCGCAACCGTACGCCCGCACCGACAGCGAACACGGCACGCTGATTCGCGTAGCTGATGCATTCGGCGCGCCGCGCTATGAATGGATTACCGATGCCGCTACCGCCGCCAGGGTCTGGCCAGCACTGTCCGCCAGCCTGAAACCGGCAACAGGCAGCGCATGGAATCTGGCCGAAATCGACGCCGGCATCGTGCAAATCGCTGCCACCACGCAGGAACTGTTCGTACCGCAGGTGGTGAATTACGAACTGGTCGGCGGCATCAGTTTCAAGAAAGGCTGTTATCCGGGACAGGAAATCGTTGCCCGCACGCAGTACCTGGGCAAGAACAAGCGGCGGGTGTATGCCGCATGGCTCGATTTGCACGCAGACATGCAACAGACGCTGGCTGGCACCGACATCTACTCCGCCGCCGACCCGGCCCAGCCCTGCGGCAAGGTGGTCAACGCCGAACGGGATGGCGATTCGCACATCCGCTGCCTAGTTTCGCTCAGAAGCGATGCGCAGGAAGCCGGCGATATCCGCTTTGGTGCGGCCGATGGCCCGCTGCTGCATTTCCAGCCGCTGCCCTATGCCTTGCCGGATGCCGCGCAGGATGGATCGACGCAAGCACCTGCCGGCGCAAAAACACACTGAGCCGACCCAGACAGCCAATTTTGATCGCCAATGCCATCTCCAGATACTGGGTGCAGTATTTTTAAAACACAGCAAAAGTTGGGGTTTAACCTGTGGTTTTGACGATATACCCCCGTATTTTGGCCGAAATGCGATTTGAATTGAAGATTGAACCATGTGCCTGATTGTTTTTGCATGGCAAGTCATCCCGGACACACCGCTGTTTGCCGCTGCCAACCGCGATGAATTCTATGCCCGCCCAACGGCGCCCGCGTCACACTGGAACGAACATCCGCAGGTTTATGCCGGGCGCGATTTGCAGGCCGGCGGCACATGGATGGGGATTGCCAATGGCACCGGCTGCGGTGGCCGCTTCGCCGGGCTGACCAACATCCGCGCACCATCCGAACGGCGGCCAGAAGCGCCGTCTCGCGGCCATCTGGTCAGCGATTATCTCGCGTCCAACCTGTCGCCGCAGGAATACATCGCCGAAATTGCGGCCAGAACTGATGACTACAATGGGTTCAACCTGCTGGTCGGCGACTACGAAACACTCATCTGGTATTCGAATCGCGGTCAGGGTGAAAACCGCAATGGCCAGCCGCTACCGCCGGGCATTTACGGACTGTCGAACGCACTGCTGGACGATCCGTGGCACAAGGTGGTCAAGACCCGCGCACAATTCAGCAGTCTGGTATTGCAAAATGCACCGGATGAAGCGTATTTCGAGATGCTGTCCGATTCCGCGCTGGCACCCGATCACCGCTTGCCGAACACCGGCGTCGATGTACCAACGGAAAGAATGCTGTCGGCGGTCTGCATCCATTCACCGGATTATGGCACGCGCAGTTCGACTCTGGTGCGGCTGCAGGCGCAAGCCAGCCTGAAGGAAATCGTGCTGAAATAGGATGCGCTGGTTACCGGCTGCTGGCCGCGCCAGTGCGCCGCCTGCCAATGGCCGGTTTGACTGCCGGCGCCCGATCCGTTGTGTTTGCCGCAGCCCTGACCGGCTTGACCAGAATCGGCTTCGCTGCCTCGTCAATCCGCGCCGCCAGCATCATGCCGCTCAGGTAAGCATGTTCGATCTGCCCGCCGCCTTCGAGGCCGGCGCTAAACCAGTCGCCACAGGCGCCGATGCGCTGCTTTTCATCCCACAGGCAACTTTTTGCCAGCGGTCTGGTCGATTGGGCGTAATTCCATAACCGCGCAACCGAATACACTGGCTGCACGCTGGTGCCAGTCGCTTCCTGAAACGCCTTCAGCAGCTTGTCACGTACCCGCGCCGGACCATCTTTCAAATGCTCGGCGCTCCATTCGACCCGAGCCAGCACGATCCAGCGTTCGCCATCGCCCCGCTCCGGCTTGGAATCATCGCGCGCCACCCACGCCAGCCGGTGATGCTTGACCCACGCGCCATCGAATTCCAGGTTCAGCGGCTGCTCAAACCCGAGCATCAATGCCCAGCAGGACACATGGCCGGTCAGCTCCGCCTTGCCTGCCAGCGCGGGAACCGGCGCTAGCAACCCAGCGGCCTGATCGCCGGGCGTGGCCACCACCACGGCATCGAACGGCTCCGTCAGTGTTTTTTTTCCATCTGCTTTCAGCGCCAGCCGCCAGTTGCCCGGCAACAGGCCTGCTTCGATGCGCACCACCGTCTGGCCAGTGCGGATATCCAGCCCCCGTGCCAGATGGCGCGCCAGTTCTGCCATGCCGGGCGCAGCCACAAAACGCTGCGATGACGACCGCGCTGGCGCAACGATCCCATCGCGCAGGCTGACCAACCGGCCATGCCACGGCATGACCAGCCCATCCTTGCGCCAGGAAGACACCGCTTTCTTGAAATTATCTGAAATGGCGGTAAAGAATTGCGCACCGAGATCAAAGCCGCCGATTTCGGTTTGCCAGGTATGAACACGACCGCCAGCCTCGCCGCCCTTCTCGAACAGCGTGACCTGATGCCCCAATGCGCACAATTGCCGCGCACAGGCAAGGCCGGAAATACCCGCGCCAATGATGGCGATTTGCATGAAAATCCTTTTGCAGAAAAACGATTTATTGCAAGGTGTAACGAAATGTAACCCATACTTATCAAAAAAGCCAGCATCCCCGGGGGGCGTGGCCAAGCATGACAAATCAGTGCTAGGATGCACGCTTGTCTTGATGGACCAGTCATGATTTGGGAAGAACTCAACCACCAGCTCGCCAGCCTGGCCGATGAAAAATTGCTGCGCCAGCGCCGCACGCTGGATTCAGCCTGCGGCACCGAAATCACGGTCGATGGCCAACAGCGGCTGTCATTTGCCAGCAACGATTACCTCGGCCTGGCGGCCGAACCGGCACTGGTCGAAGCCGCCTGCTCGGCCGCGAGGCGCTGGGGCGTAGGCGCCGGGGCGTCGCATCTGGTCGGCGGGCATTTTACCCCGCACGAACAGCTGGAACAGCAACTGGCGCAATTCGTCGGCAGCGAACGCGCACTGTATTTCGGCACCGGCTATCTGGCCAACCTCGGCGTGGTGCCGACGCTGGTTGGGCGCGGCGATGCGGTGTTTGCCGACCGGCTGAACCACGCGTCGCTGATCGATGCGGTACAACTGTCGCGCGCCGAGCATGTGCGCTATGCGCATAACGATCTGGCGATGCTGGAACGGCAGCTGAACGCCAGCACGGCCAAACGCAAGCTGATCCTGACCGACGCCGTGTTCAGCATGGATGGCGACCTCGCGCCCCTGCCGCAACTGCTGGCGCTGGCCGAACAGTTCGATGCTTGGCTGGTGGTCGACGATGCGCACGGCTTCGGGGTGCTGGGCGAACACGGACGCGGGTCACTGTCGCACTTCGGCCTCGGTTTCTCACCGCGGCTGCTGTACATCGGCACGCTCGGCAAGGCCGCCGGTTCCTCGGGCGCGTTCGTCGCCGGCAACGCGAATGTGATCGAATGGCTGCTGCAGCGCGCCCGCACCTACGTCTTCACCACCGCTTCCAGCCCGATCATCGCCGCATCGCTCATCGCCAGCCTGCAACTGATCGAACAGGGCGACCACCGCCGCACCCACTTGCGTGCGCTCGTCAGCCGTCTGCAACAGGGGCTGGCGGACACGCGCTGGCAACTGCTGCCGTCGCCGACCGCCATCCAGCCGATCATCATCGGCAGCAACGAAGATGCGCTGCGGGTGGCGGCCCAACTCGAGCAGCGCGGCATCTGGGTGCCTGCCATCCGCCCGCCGACCGTGCCGAAAGGCAGCGCGCGGCTGCGGGTATCGCTATCGGCGGCGCACAGCATCGAACAGATCGACCAGCTGGTCGATTCACTGGTTGAACTGCAATGAACAGGCTGGTGTTATGGCATGGCTGGGGCATTTCGACGGGCGCGTGGAACAGCCTGGCGGAACAGCTGCGGCCAGCTTTCCGCCCGCATCTGCAACCGCTGCCCGGCTACGATGGCGCGCCCGCGCCGCAGCCATACACGCCTGAAACGCTGGTCGAATCCCTGCTGGCCGAACTGCCAACGCCGGTGACGCTCTGCGGCTGGTCGATGGGTGCGCTGCTGGCCATGCTGGCGGCGCACAAATACCCGGACAAAATCGAGCGCCTGATACTGATCGGCGCCACGCCCTGCTTTTTGCAGCGCGATGGCTGGCCGTATGGCATGCTGCCGGCCGCGCTGGCAACCTTCTCCCATGCGATCGAACATGATGCGCTCGGCGTGCTCAAGCGTTTCACCGCGCTGTTCAACCACAACGACGCCAACAGCCGCAGCATCGTGCGCGCGCTGGCGCAAACCCACTTGCCGCCGACGCAGGTGCTGGCAGACGGGCTGGCGCTGCTGCGCGACATCGATCTGCGCGCCATCGTGCCCGAAATCCACCAGCCGACGCTGTTGCTGCACGGCGCGCTCGACCCGCTGATGCCGCTGCCGGCGGCGCAATGGCTGCAGGCGAAACTGCCCGCTGCGCGGCTGGAAATTTTCCCGCTGGCCGCGCATGCGCCCTTCCTGTCCGACCCGGCGCGCTGTGCCGCGCTGATTACCGATTTCATGTTGCAACAGAAATGACCGAGATTGACAAACTCAAGGTCGGCGCCGCCTTCGACCGCGCGGCCGCCGGCTACGATGCCATCGCTCGCTTCCAGCACGAAGTCTGCGCCCGGCTGTTCGCCTGCCTGCCGGCACGGCTCGCGCCGACACGCATACTCGACGGCGGCTGCGGCACCGGATATGGCGCGCAACTGCTGCATCAGCGCTGGCCGGATGCCGTCATCACTGGTTGCGATCTGGCGCCTGAAATGGTGCGGCTGACGCAGGCGCGCGGCATTGCCGCCATCTGCGGCGACCTGGAACACCTGCCATTGGCCGATGCCAGCTTCGAACTGGCCTGGTCCAGCCTGGCGCTGCAATGGTGCCAGCCGGCGCGCGCGTTTGCCGAGTTGCGGCGCGTGCTCGTACCTGGCGGTACGCTGGCATTCACCTCGCTGGCGACCGGCACGCTGCATGAAATCGAAACCGCGTTTGCCGGCATCGACCAGCACCGCCGCGTGCTGCCGTTCACCACCGCCGCCGCCACCGAATCAGCACTGGCGGCGGCCGGATTCAGCCACATCCGCGTGGTGCAGGAGCGCTGGATCACGCGGCACGCCGATTTCCGCACGCTGCTGGCCACCATCCGCGGCATCGGCGCCGGCCACACCGGCAGCGACCGCCGCCGCTCGATGATGGGCAAGGCGGCGTGGCAGACGGCGCAAGCACGAATCGAAGCCATGCGCGGCGCGGATGGCTTGCTGCCAACGACCTATGAAGTGCTGTTCTCGCTGGCTGAAAAGAAATAAACCGGAGGTATAGTGACAAAATACCACGCCGGGCCACGGTTTTGCTGGCTGTTTTTAAATACTGCCCGGAGTATATTTTTCGGCCTTACTGACCAAAAATTCATTTGAGTCAGTTATTTTGGCGGTGCGCCGCCCGCCACACGTGCGCATGAAGGCACCAACCGCAAACTGGCGCAGGAATGGTATGACCGGGTGCAAAAGGCGCGGGCGAAATGATGGCCCCTGCCAACACACCCACACCAGATCGACCCCCTATTCTTTTGGAAGAGTGAAATATCTGATGCCATCACGCGCACGCCTGAAATAACTTATCGTGCAGATTTTCCTCAACTTTCTTGACTCCACGAAAACCCCTGGGTAGCCTTCAAAGCTGGGTTGTAAGTAGCACGTTAATGTTGTGCCTTTTTCCGCTTCAAAAATCATGCTTCGTTACTGCTTGTTCTGCTTTACCGCCCTGCTTTTCTGTTCCGCCCACGCAAGGTTCGATAAATGTCTCGTCGCCACAAATAACAACGATTACGCCAACGCGCTGAAAGAATGGCGTTCGTTTGAGGAACAAGGGGATGCCGGCCCAAAGTACAACGTAGGCAATGTTCACCACCGTGGCCTAGGTGTGCCGCAGGTGCAAGACTATGCGCAAGCCTTCACTTGGTACCGCAAGGCCGCCGAGCAAGGGCATGCATGCGCGCAGTACAACCTGGGCGTGATGTTCTGGCAGGGCAAAGGCGTGCCACAGGACTACGCGCAAGCCGTGACCTGGTACAGAAAAGCTGCCGAGCAAGGCCATGCCGCTGCACAGTCCAACTTGGGCGTGCTGTACAGCCAAGGCCAAGGCTTGCCACAGGATTATGCGCAAGCCGTGGCATGGTTCCACAAAGCTGCCGAGCAAGGTCATCCCGCGGCACAGTACAACTTGGGCAATATATACCGCCGTGGCCTAGGCGTGCCGCAGGACTATGCGCAAGCCGTGGCTTGGTACCGCAAGGCTGCAGCAACTGGCAATGCCATCGCCATGAACAATCTTGGCGCGATGTTTACGGTCATGCAAAGCTATGCCGAAGCGCTCAAATGGTATGCAATGGCGGCCGAAAAAGGAGATGGTCGCGCAATGCACAACCTCGGCGTCATGTACGAGCACGGCAACGGCGTTGCCAGAAGCCCGACGGATGCGCTGAAAATGTACCAGCAAGGCGCCAAGGCTGGCGACGAGCAGGCAATGGAGCGGCTGGCGAAAGCTTACGAGAATGGTGAACTGGGTTTGGGTCGTAACCATAAACTGGCGCAGGACTGGTATGACCGGGCGCAAAGAGCGCGGGCGAAATGATTGCCCGCCCGCCGACATCAGTTTTGGAAGAGTGAATGATTCATTAATGGACTACGGTTACGATGCTTGGCTATGTGGATTAACATCTCATGACGACACTACCTAGATACTAACCGGCGTATATTTTTTACTTTGCTGACCTAAATTCATTTAGGTCAATAATTTTTACCTTGAAGCAGCCTGCAGCAAGCTGCGGGAGCCTAGATCAAGCGCGAAAAACGGGCTGCGGTGGCTTCGCGCAGCCAGACGTCGAACACCATCGCTACCGCGCGCACGAACAGCCTCCCTTTCGGCAGCACCGTCAGCCGCAGCCTATCGAGCGCGACCAGGCCCAGTTCAACCAACGGTTGCAGTTGCGCCAGTTCGGGGGCGAAATGGCGGCTGGCGTCGAGGCCCGTTTCGCCGCACAGCGCACCCAGATCAACCGGTGCGCCACACATGATGCCGATGATGACGCGGCGGCGCAGTTGGTCTTCCGCCGTCAACACGATGCCGCGCTCGACCGGCAGGGTGCCGGCATCAAGCCGCGCACAATATTCATCCAGCGTTTTTACCGACTGGCTGTAGCTGGCGCCGATCTGGCTGATGGCGGACACACCCAGTCCGAGCAGATCGCAACCGGCGCGAGTGGTGTAGCCCTGGAAATTGCGGTGCAGCGTGCCCGCCGCCAGCGCGGTGGCCAGTTCGTCATCCGGTTTTGCGAAATGATCGAGCCCGATGTAAACATAACCCGCGTCGAGCAGACGCGTGAGCGACAGAAGGAAAATCTGCAACCTCTCTTCGGCCGACGGCAAATCGTGTTCGGCGATGCGGCGCTGCGCCAGAAAACGGGTTGGCAGGTGGGCGTAGTTATACAGAGCGATCCGTTCGGGCGAGAGCCGAATCACCTCATCCAGTGTGCGGCTGAAACTGGCGACACTTTGCTTCGGTAAGCCGTAGATAAGGTCGAAATTGATTGAGGAAAAACCGGCCTCGCGGCTGGATTGCAACACGCGCTCGACCATCTGCAGCGACTGCACCCGGTGCACCGCCTGCTGTACTGCCGGATCGAAATCCTGCACACCAAGGCTGGCGCGGTTGAAGCCCAGTTCCGCCAGCAGTGGCATCGTGCCTTCTTCTACCGTGCGCGGATCGATTTCGATGCTGATTTCAGCCTCGGGCGCAATGACAATCTGCTGGCGCAGCATGCGCATCAATTCGCGCAATTCGTCCGCGTGCAGAAAAGTTGGAGTGCCGCCGCCGAAGTGCAGTTGCACCGCGCGCTCGCCGGCGATGCCCTGCCCGGCCAGGATCGCCAGTTCCTGTTCCAGGTAGCGCAGGTATTTGGCCGAACGGCGGTGCTCCTTGGTGATGATGCGGTTGCACGCGCAGTAGTAACATAGCGAGGCGCAAAATGGCAGATGCACATAGAGCGACAGTGGCGGCCGCCCGCCATCGTCCGCGCGCTGAGCCAGATGATGAGCCAGGTCGTCCGCGCCAAACGTGGGCGCAAAGCGGTCGGCGGTCGGGTATGAAGTGTAGCGCGGGCCGGCGATGTCGAAACGGCGGATCAGCTCTTCGGGAATCGCGATGTCAGGAAAGGTTCGGGTCATGTTTCGGATTGTAACCGTGCGCCGCCGTCAGCACAGCGCGACAGCAACCTGAGCATCAGAATGCCCTGCTATGGACGAAAAAAAACTCCGCGGGACATGCATCCGGCGGAGTTCTTGCGGCAAAGCCAGATTACTTGATCTTGGCTTCCTTGTACGGCACGTGCTTGCGCGCCTTCGGATCGAACTTGATGATTTCCATCTTGTCCGGCGTGGTGCGCTTGTTCTTGGTGGTCGTGTAGAAATGACCGGTACCAGCGGTCGATTCCAGCTTGATTTTGTCGCGGCCTGATTTCGCCATGATGATTCCTTTATTCTGCTAGTTAGATTTTCTCGCCGCGAGCGCGCATGTCGGCCAGCACCGCGTCGATGCCGATCTTGTCGATCACACGCATGCCTGCGTTGGACAGGCGCAGGGAAACCCAGCGATTCTCGGATTCAACAAAAATGCGACGGTTTTGCAGGTTAGGCAACCAGCGACGCTTGGTCTTGTTATTGGCGTGGGAAACATTGTTGCCGGTCATCGGCCCTTTCCCGGTTACTTGGCAAACTTTTGCCATAACGTGCTCCTTAAAAATTCCCGAAATTGGAAAAAACAGGATTTTATCTAAAAAATTTAGATTTATCAAGCACTTGTAGAAAACAATTGTTTCATAAATCTATGAATAGATTTAACATTTACACAAACGCAAACAGGTGCACACTTGCTGGCGAAAATCCAGCGCGTCCCGTCAAAATGTTGTTAACATGCAATAATACTTGCATCATCAAGCATTTACACACGAATCACACGATTGATTCCAGAAATTTTGCAAGAAGCTCTGTATAATTCGCTTTTGCGCCAAGAGGAATTGCTATGCGAATCTCCCAAAAAGCACTCACTTTCGACGACGTGCTGCTCGTTCCGGCTTATTCTGCCATTCTCCCGAACCAGACTTCCCTCAGAACCCGCCTGACACGCAATATCTCGCTGAACATCCCGCTGCTGTCGGCAGCGATGGATACAGTGACTGAATCGCGCTTGGCGATTGCAATGGCCCAGGAAGGCGGCATCGGCATCATTCACAAAAACCTGAATCCGCGCGATCAGGCACGCGAGGTGACCCGCGTCAAGCGTTTCGAATCCGGCGTCGTGCGCGACCCGATCACGATCCCGCCGACGATGCGCATCCGCGACGTAATCGCGCTGACCGAACAATACGGCATCAGCGGCTTCCCAGTGGTCGAAGGCAAGACGGTAGTTGGCATCATCACCAACCGCGACCTGCGTTTCGAGGAAGACCTTGACGCCGAAGTGCGCGTGAAGATGACGCCGCGCGACAAGCTGATTTTCGTGAAGGAAGGCGCCGCGCTCGAAGAAGCGAAACGCTTGATGAACCGCAGCCGGCTGGAACGCGTGCTGGTGGTCAATGACGAATTCGAACTTCGTGGCCTGATCACCGCCAAGGACATCCAGAAAGCAACCACGCACCCGAACGCATCGCGCGACGAGAACGGCAAGTTGCTCGCCGGCGCTGCCGTCGGTGTGGGCCCGGACAACGACGAGCGCATCGACCTTCTGGTCAAGGCTGGCGTCGATGTCATCGTGGTCGATACCGCGCACGGTCACTCGAAAGGCGTGCTCGACCGCGTCAAGTGGACCAAGCTGAATTACCCGCATGTCGAGGTCGTCGGTGGCAACATCGCCACGTCCGATGGCGCGCGTGCACTGCTCGATCATGGCGCAGATGCGGTCAAGGTCGGCATCGGCCCCGGCTCGATCTGCACCACGCGCATCGTCGCCGGCGTTGGCGTGCCGCAGATTTCCGCCATCGCCAATGTCAGCAAGGTACTGCAGGGCAGCGGCGTTCCTGTTATCGCCGACGGCGGCAT
>Ga0316604_10001117_pt1 | contig 25591 bp, 23 predicted proteins | sample OWC_soil_day20_C_FD_207650 | JGI IMG/M metagenome (GOLD analysis project Ga0316604, IMG submission 207650) | Wetland soil microbial communities from Old Woman Creek delta, Ohio, United States - OWC_soil_day20_CT | ecosystem: Environmental > Terrestrial > Soil > Wetlands | place: USA: Ohio...
AAAAGCTGATCAACAACACTGGGATGGATTTACGCCGAAAGCTGGTATTTTTCATATTAGCACCTCAATATCAGTTTTGTTCGGATGACTTCGAAGCAATGCAAACGCAATCAGAACTACCAAAGTGAACTATCGGGATTTAGAATGTTGTGCCATCATATTGTTTCCCACTTTCATCAACGTTTGATCACATATTGCAGGCTGCCGCCTATATGACCAAGGTAAACATTAACATACCCGTATTCATCAGACAATGCTTATTCCTGATTGAATAATGCACAAAAAGTATAATATTAAGTCTATCTATTATGTGTATTTTTACAATTTCGTGATTTGTAAAAGTATTAATTTATCTCGCTTTTTTATCAAAAAATCAAAGACTATCGGAATTTAATTTTTTACAATTATATGAATTTAATGAATAAAATTCATATAATTGTGTTTTTTCTTTTTTCTTGTTGCAGGAAAGTATTTTTTGTATAATAAAAATAAATAATAAAAGAATTTTAGCTTATAAATAGTTTATTAGTGCTGCCTCTTTTTATCTTGACTAAAAAATCAGAAAGGAATTCTGTAAAAATGAACGATATGCAGATAAAGTGTTTTCTGGCTGCAGCAGGCTATTTGAATTTTACGGAGGCGGCGTCAAGACTATATATAAATCAGTCAGTGTTAAGCAGACATATTGCCTCCTTGGAGCAGGAACTTAATATGAAGTTATTTTTAAGATATAAAGGTACGGTGTGTTTAACTCCTGCTGGTACTACGCTTGCAAATGCATTTACAAAGCTTCAAGATCAGTTCAAGCGATATGTTCAGGAAGCACAGGCAAAAAATAAAGGCGTTAATGCAATTTTAAATATCGGTTTTCTGGAAGAACAGATGCTTGGTAATATAATTTTAAAAGTCCTACAATTATTTAGAACTCAACACCCCAACGTGGAGATTACAATTTATCGACTTAGCTATCGAGGATTACGGGATGGGTTATATGACAGAACCCTGGATATTGCGGTAACCTTTGAGATAGACATCACGGGACGAGAAGGATTAATGTTTCAGACGATAGATATTCTTCAAAATTATCTTGTTATCCCCGCAAATCATCCTAAAGCTAATATAAAAAATCTAAATTTATTTGATTTTAAAGATGATACTTTTTTAACTGTTGCAGCGGACGAGTCTGAATTGGTTGCCACCTTATTGCCTAACTCATGCCGTGAGGCCGGTTTTACGCCAACCGTCAGAGTTGCGCCCGATTTTGGGACACTGTCGCTATGGTTAGAGGCGGGATATGGGATTTTTGGTTTAAATAAAGAACATATGTTATCTAACAACCCTAAGTTGAAATTCATTTCTATACCGGAACTTGTGCCATGTAGAATGGGGCTTGTATGGTGTGCGGACAATCCCAATGCTGGAATTCAACTCTTTCGTACCGAAATTATGAATGTGTTTTCCACCTCTGATCGGAGAAAACTCAGCAAATCAGCAGATTGAGTTTGTTTTTATATTGAAAATGGCACACTTTACCGTGAGCGCTATTCTGCATAATACTTTTTTCAATCATTGGACATAATTTTAGGAGGAATGAGTTATCAATAGTATTCAAATAACCTGCTTTTTTACCGCCGCCAAAGCAGGAAGTTTTACTGCCGCTGCCGAAGCCCTCTACATGTCTCAACCGACATTCGGACGACATATTAATTTACTGGAGAAAGAATTAGGGTTTCCTCTGTTCGCACGTGGATGGAGAAACTTTCACCTTACTGCGGCTGGAGAAATGATGTATAAGGGACTCTCTAGATTATCGGAAGACTATGACCGTCTATTAAAAGAAGTCCATTCCATCCTTGAGGGTCAAACGGGCCATCTCTCAGTTGGCCTGCTGGAGGGACAACTTGTGGATGAAACCTTGCGTGACATCTTAAATAGTTTTCGCACCGGATATCCAGGTATTCTTGTAGAGTTAAACCGCTATACCTTCCGCACGATGCTGGAAGCTTTATCAGAGCAGTCCTTGGACATTGGAATTACCTTGTCAGTGGATGTAAAAAACAGAGCCGACTTGGATTATCTTCCACTCTACGCGCTCAGAAATGAGATGGTACTGCCATCCGGACACCCATTGGCGAAAAAGGAAAAGTTGACGCTGGCCGATTTTGCCGACGAGGTTTTCGTGGAGATAGAGAAGGAGGATTCCGATATCATCTCGGAGTTGATGGAAAAAAGCTGTCAGCAGGCTGGATTTCAACCGAAGCTGCTCAAAGCGCAGAATTTGAAATCTCAAATTTTTTATGTTGAGTCAGGGATAGGTATTGCCGCATTCAATGAATATCACCAGACCTGCAACCATCCAGGGCTCGTTCATATTCCTCTCCCGGAGTTGCCAATGGTAGAGTTTTGTGCGGCGTGGCAAAAACCATTCTTAAATCCAGCGGCAGAACTGTTTGTATCAGAGCTTCAAAACATTTAATTGCGCGAACAAAAATCAGCCGGAACCAATCCGGCTGATTTCATTTTTTTATAGAACTCATTCTAAATATTCAACTGGCACCGTCCTGCACCAAGAGATATGATGTTTTTGGAACAAATCAGATTGATGTTAATAGAAATGAGGTAATTGAAACATGGCAATTAAAAAAAGTATAGACACCAAGCTGGTCATCCAGCCCATCATCGGAATTATGGTACACGAATACGTCTTTGAAGGACCCTGCCGTTTTGGCTCTGGCGAAGAGCTCACTCTGGAATATGACCGGATGGTGGGCGCTGATGGATTCAAGGCATTCCGGGATAATTTAGAAAAGTTCATTATACCGGAAGAGGACTTTCGGATGCTGGAGCCGATCATCCATGAGATAACAGAATCTTTTGAGGTCACTGAGGCAATGATGACAGAGCTGACCAAGAACAACAACGTGGCTGATGTCTATCTCTTTACCTCCATTGGCCGTACCTATCCCATGGTGTTGGAGTTGGCCTCCAGAACAAAGAAACCGTTCATTTGCCTGCAGGAGTGCTGTGATAAAACGCAGGTGCCGGCCATGCTCCGCTCCAGAGGTCTAGAGTGCGTCTCAGAGATGACATGGCCCGACACTGTAAAGCGGATGAAGGTTTATCGGTTAAAGAAAATTCTTCAAAACACTAAAATGCTGCTGGTCACCCGTGGCTTTACCAATTCCGCACTGGTCAGTGCCTGCGACGGCTTTATCAACATTGATGAAGCCTGCAAAATATTTGGCTGCCAATACACCTGTGTGGATGTTCACGAATTTCTCGACCAGACGCATAGAAAGGGGTCACCTTGTCCGACATTGCCCACTCGTATCCCCATGCAGCTTGACGAGGCCGAGATGAAAGAGATTGAGGTCAAGGCGGATCAAGTCATCACCGGTGCGGGTGACTGCAACGTTACCCGTGAGGCAGTCATTGACAGTCTTCGTTTTTACATCACTGCAAAGAAATTTATGGAGCACTATGAGTGTAATGCATTCTCCGCACCCTGCCCCGAGATGTGCGCCACGACACGCCTGAATCAGGAAAAATACACGCCCTGCTTTACTCACTCCCTCCTCAATGGCGAGGGAATCTCCTCCGCTTGCGAATATGACATTCCTGGCCTAATCTCTCAGGTAATACTTAGCAACTGTGTCAAGGCCGGGGCTTATATGGGTAACTGTGTTACTGTATATTATGAAAAAGATGGTAAAACCGTTTCCACCTTCATGGCTCCCTCTAACGATTTACAAAAGAAAGTGGATGCAATGACACCTGCGGAAAGGGCTAATCTTGTGATTTCCTATCATTCTTCCATCAACCTTCAGATGGCTGGTTACGATGCCGAGCCTTTAAAGCATAACATCCGAAACTATACCGGGAGCGGCTGGGGTCCCACTGTCCGCCATGATTTCCGCGAAAACAAAGGACAGGTATTGACAATGGCGCGAATCTCCCCCGATGCTAAGACTTTGTTTGTGGCCCGTGGTACTGTTGTTGCGGGTACTGGCGAGGATATGAGTGGCTGTACTCAGGGTATTCTGTTTACTGTGGCGGACAGCCATGACTTCTTTAAAAAGCAATGTGATGTTGGCAATCACGTCCCTATGGTCTTTGGAGACTGTTTCAATGAAATCGTGGAATTGGGTCACCTGCTGGGCCTGAATGTCATTACTGCCTGACCATGACGACAGAAGAATTCACAATACGTCTGCAGGAGAATCAGGAGAAGGCAAAAGCGCATATCATTGCTATTTTAACAGGCCCGCAAGATTTCGAAACGGTTTATCTCCATTTACGCGCCTATGTGGCTTGCAAATATTTTCTGGAAGGGGCCGAGATGGAAACGGACAATTTAATCAAACTTGGGGACATCAGCACTGAGAAATTGGCCGAACTGCGGCGGGGTGGCTTGGAGTATGCCGACAAGTCTGTGGGTTGCACCTCTGTAGCTTCATCTGTTACCAAGAAGATTCTGCTTGTACTTTCCCTAAGAAAATTTTTGACTGATGTTACATTTGATCCGGATACAGTGGCGGAAACCGCCACTGTATCCGATCTCGCCCAACTCATTTTACAGAAGTTAAAGGGGAGATGAGGGTTGTTGAATATTGTCCGAATCCGCAGAGACTTCCCGGTTTTGAATGTTACTGTCCATGGCCGCCCGCTCATTTATCTGGACAATGCCGCAACGATGCAGATGCCCGCTCCGGTTATGGACACCATTGTTCATCATTATCGCAACGCCAACAGCAGTGTTCATCGGGGCGTCCATACCTTAAGTCAAAAAACAACGAACGCTATGGAGCATGCCAGGGCCAAAATAGCCTCTTATCTTGGGGCCCAGCATAACCATGAGATCATTTTTACGTCCGGGACTACCGATGCCATCAATTTGGCCGCCCAATCTTTTTCTCAGGTTTTTCTTCATCCTGATGATGAGATTGTGGTTTCTGCCATGGAGCATCACTCCAATCTTATCCCCTGGCAGGAGGCATGCAGCCGCACCGGTGCGCGGCTTCGGATCATCCCAGTCACTGAAGATGGGCAGTTGGACATGGTGCAGTACAAAAAAATAGTAACAGAGAAAACCGTCCTTGTGGCGGTTACATGGGTTTCCAATGTATTGGGGACAGTAAATCCCATTGCGGACATCATTCAACTTGCCCACCAAAATGGTGCATTTGTCCTGATCGACGGCGCTCAGGCTGTCAAGATGGGTACGGTTAATGTAAGCGCCCTTGACTGTGATTTTTTTGCCTTTTCCGGCCACAAGCTGGGCGCTATAACCGGCATTGGTGTGTTATATGGGAAAGAAAGTCTCCTTGAACAGCTACCGCCTGTATCCTTTGGCGGCGGGATGGTCAATCAGGTGGATTTCTGTTCCAGCACATATGGAACGCTTCCCTTGAAGTTTGAGGCAGGTACCCCAAATTATGCCGGAGCGATTAGTTTAGGGGCAGCGCTTGACTATTTGCAGACGCTGGGTCGGGTTGAGATCGCCATTCGCGAGCATAGCCTGTTGGCGCAGACCGAACAGCTGATCTCAGAGCTGCCGGAGCTTCATGTTCTTGGCAGGCCAGAACTGCGCAGCGGATGTATCAGCTTTTATGGGGACGGCGTGCATCCGTATGATCTGGGTGCACTGTTGGATGCACAGGGAATTGCGACACGAACCGGACATCTGTGTGCCCAGCCGCTGCTAAATGCTCTTGGCTTAACCAGTGTTATTCGCATCTCTCCGGCTTTTTACAACACTGATTTGGAGTTGCTCCGTCTGCAGGAGGGGTTAAAGACGGCATTGGCACGACTGAAAGGAGTGATTTGAGTGACTCTGGCACAGCGTCAAGAAGATATGATTGCATCAATCAATGCGATAGGCGACTGTCTGGAGCAATACTCCTATCTGATTATGCAGTCCGCCCGTCTTCCGGTTATGTCAGACGAGGATCGCCGGGAAGCGTATCTCGTTCCAGGTTGTCAATCAAAGGTTTGGATGAAGATATCTGGCCACGATGGTCATCTACATCTTGAAATGGACTCCGACACCTTAATTATACGAGGCATATTGGCGCTCTTTATTGAGCTTTTAGAAGGATGCTCCGTGGAAGAGGTGTACCAAACAGAACTGACTCTCCTAGAGCAGACTGAGCTGGCCGCGACCTTTACCAGTGACCGCGATCTGGGGGTTCGCTCCATTCTTTTTCAAATTAAGCAAACTGTAGCAAACTAGCTTCCAAGATATTTGGGATGATGTTCTGGTCGTAAGTAATGTGAGTCTGACCAAGACCTTCCGTGTAGGTAACTTCTGTTACATAAATGATTGTTGAATGTACACTAATTTCACCATTTTGTCCATCTGTGACAACATTCCGCGACTGCCAAATGGGACAATATCAATGCATTCTTTGTTGCTGCAGAAGAATTTTGTCAGCAATAATTTTTGAAGATACGAAATATCATCGCATGATTAAACCGCAAAAAGGAAAGGAAACTTGTGTTATCATGCCTAAACAATTAATTACACCGGAAACAGTTCAAAAAGCTTTGTATGTTGTTTTCGAATGGCTGAACGATAAAAGTGCAGGCTATTTAAGTAATGCTCTAAAACCAAAACTTGAATTCTATGACGCTGTAACAAACTCATTTGTATCCTCATATCCAACAGAAGAATGGACAAAAAATTCGCGAGGCATGGTACACGGCGGCATTATCTCAACCATGCTTGATACTTCCATGGGAGCACTTACTTTTTGTGCTGCAGGAGAAAAAATGACTCCGGCAATTTCAATGTAAGTTTCATTTCTTCGCTCAGTCTCTATTGGAGAACGTTTTATTGTTCGTGCACGTATAACAAAGAGCGGTTTAACACATATTTTTTCCATAGCTGAGGCTTGGTTGGAAAGTGACCTTAACACGATTGTAGCAACCGTCAAAGGCATATATTATAACGATAATAACTTAAAACAAATAGAAATCAAATCCAATAGAAAGTATCGTGACAAATGAAAAGTAAGGGTTACGCAATTATACAGAACGGTTTTGCAGTCGATTTCCTTACGCTGGGTTAGGCCCTCTTCAGATATGCCAGAACTCATAACCGTTACTGCCGAAATCAATCCGTGAATGGCCGACAGTCCCAAGCTTTTAATTCTGTTCTCTGGATGAGGTATAAAAAGACTTACCTCATCAGAAGAGGCAGGCCGCAAAGTAAAGCGTGGTTCCGTCTTAGTATTTTCTTTAATGATATAATATGAAATGCATTATTTAGGCAACAAAATGGGTACATTTTCCCCCATATAGTTGCTTTAGTGACTATGTGAAAATTCAAAGGAAAACAAAATGACGTATTCAAACACAACACCAAAATGCACGTATATCACCATATTTGTTCTGTTGCTGGGTGGCTTTTCCTCTCTGCTCAATGAAACGGTATTGAACATTGGATTCTCTCTCCTAATGAAAACCTTTGGAGTGACGGCAACGACTATCCAGTGGCTGACTGTTGGCTATGTTCTAGTTGTTGCCATCATGGTTCCCATTACCGCAATTTTGATTCACACCTTTACCACGAAGAAATTGTTTGTAACTGCTATGAGCATTTTCCTTGCGGGAACGGTGTGCGCAGCGTTATCGCAGTATTTTGCAGCATTACTGTTTTCCCGGTTGCTTCAGGCTATCGGTGCAGGTATGGCTGCGCCCATTGCCCTTAGTGCAAGTCTTGCCTTGGTTCCAAAGGAAAAGCATGGCTTTATTACATCAATCTGTACTTGCGTGCTCACATTAGGGCCAGCGGTGGGCCCGGTCTTCTCAGGTGTTATTCTTGAGTATTTTTCGTGGCAGATGCTGTTCCTTTTCATTATCCCTGTGATTGTGCTGTGCATTATTCTCGGACTACTCTTCATAGAAAATACTTCTGACCTAACCAAACCCCCAATTGATATATTATCTATCTTGCTTTCTTGCATTGGGTTTGCAGGTGTTGTATTTGGCATCAGCATTCTAGATGCATACTTCCTGCGTGGGCTTCTTTTTGTGGTATCAGGTTCTGTGGTTTTATTTTTGTGGGGTAAAAGACAACTAAACTTAGAAGTGCCCATGCTGAATATAAATATCCTTAGAACACATGGTTTTGTCGGAAGTATCATTGTGCTCATGTTGCTACAAATGATGCAGTTTTGCATTGCAATCATTGTACCCATGTTGTATCAGAATAGCTATAACTTAAGCACCTTGTATTCTGCACTAGCTCTACTTCCATGCGCATTTATACTGGCCGTATATACACCTTTTGCAGGAAAAATTTACGATCATTCCGGTGGGAAAATCCTCATTCCATCAGGCATGCTGATTATGGCCATTTCCAATTTCGCGCTCTCACGTGTATCGAGTGAAACATCATTCGTCACAATTATTCTTCTTTGCGCGATTCTATTTTGGGGCCTAGGAAATTCTTTTTCCACCATCCAGACGTTTGCGTTTGGGTTGGTTCCTTCTAAAGACACGACAGATGCAGTAGCCCTTGCAAACACCGCGCAACAAATTGGCGGAGCCATGGGAACCCCCATTTGTATGGGACTTTTAACCGTGTTTCAATCTCGTTACTTAGAAAAAGCAGCAAAGGTAACTTCAAATACTGAAAGCCTTTCTTTGTTTTCAGGCTTTAGCCATACCATGCTTGTTTTAGGGGTTGTCTTTGTGATTGGTTTTATCCTTGCAATAGCATTGACATGGAGGAAAAATATGCAAAACTCTGCTGAAAAAACAAATTAAATTTTTGCTGAAATTTTAGATATAGATACTAACATTGCGCACTTTCAAACTGTCGGTGATAGGGCATGGTTTATGGGACATATCACACAACGGATGTGTGCCGAAGAAGTTTTTCGCTTCTGTGTAAAGATACTATGTTGGGATTTATGGTGATGGTTTCATCTTCTTCTATAGGCATGATTTACAGCGGAGAACGCCCAGTTACAGCTAGGTGCGAGAGCCTCGGATCCATCAATAGCATGATCTATCACTGACATTTACCTTTGGATGATCTTTAACAGCAACCATGGAAGCCAATGTAAATTGGCCAAGGTAATGGCATAATGGTCGGATATGTCCGGAAACAAAGCTTTTCTGATATAGGCAAACCGGGCGAGAACAATTGGAGCGAGAACTTCTTGTCATCTAAAGCTAGCTCGTCTTATGTCATTTTACGCTCCCTATCCTAATAGAATAATTATACATTTCATGGATAATAAGAATAATTCATGAGGACGTATTTATATTTCTATCAGGAACAATGCTTAAATAATGCAACAAAAAATATATTTTGTCCCCAATAGGCAATTTCATTATAGAATTCTATAAGAGGATATTGAAAATTAATTAAAATATGCAGCAATACAGGTTCTAGTATGAGATCTGAATATTAGAAAGGGCAATCCTGTAAAAAGGAAGGGACGCAAAGCCAAGAATCTAAGGCACTTCTGAGTGCTATGATAGTCTGGTTTCAAAAATGTGTTCTGAGTCTTCCGTTTAACAGATTCAGAACTTTTTTACTTTCCAGTAATACGCGAATAATTGCTGAGGGCACGCTATGTTTATTTTGATACAAAGCTTCGGGAGTTTGTAATAAAGACGGTGCTCTATTCACATATCGCAACCGTCAAATAACTTTATATAATCAAAGGACAGTATTTTTCATCTTACGGAAAAATACTGTCCTTTTTTGTTTACTAGGGGATTTATGTTTTCCATCTATTTTTGCAGAAAGCAGGCAAATTTCAGCCTCTTTCTATAAGCCTCCCCCTATGCCCCGCTGTCGTTCGCCACCCTCTCCGTTTCGATTCGCCATTTCCTCAAAAATCGGAACGGAGGACTTCAAATGTTTGATAAAAAAAGCGACTACGCCCAAAACAAGCACAGCAAGGACGCCATTGTATATCCAAGTGCTACCGGGCGCATTTTGTTGACCCGTAAAGACTTTGCCAGCGAGGATGAATTTCAAAAATGGAAGGACTGGTCTGATGGTGACTATCGGGATACGGAACAAGCTGTCCGGGGCTTCTACGACAATGAGATTCCTTTTAACGACAAGCTGGAAATCCTTAGTGCTGTGCTTTCCGTTGAGGATGAGCTTTTCAGCAGGCTAGAAGAAACCGAACACAGGCAGTTGTCCGCCGTGCTCATTGCGCAGCTCATGAACAGGCTGACCAAAAAGCAGTACCGGCGTTTATGGCTGTGCTATGTAAAGAACCTGAGTGAGCGAGATATTGCCGAGATGGAGCATGTGGGCCAGCAGCGTGTCTCCAAGTCCATTCTCAGCGGTAAGAAAATATTTGAAAATTTTTTCAAATATTTCTCTAAAACAGGGGGTAAAAAGACCCATTTTTCTGTGATAAGCGAAGAGAGAATTTTAGCTCTTTCTTGTAGCTTGAAAATTGAATATACATATTGCAGGCACAAAACCCGCGTGGCCGAAAGGTCAGCGATATAAGGCGCGTCGCCGGGACGGTAGCTTGATAAAGGGGGTATGACGGACAAGCTATCCGAGCGATCACCGTAAGCCTTAGATCCGGTACGGCACACCGGGCGCGACGACAAGCGCGGGGGATAATGATACTTTCTCACGACCTCCCACAGACTTGAGGGGGAACCCTGCGGTATTCGCATAAGCGGTATCGTGGAGTTATGACAGCTACGCCAGTAGCGGCCTTGCAATATCCCCATCACCGGGGCGCATGGCAAATTCGGTGATATTAAATGAAAAACAAGTTGGAGGACAGCCGCGCCCAAATGCACCCTTTTGACAGCGCGGCTGTCCTCCGCTTGTACGAGCATTATTAAGTCTCATTTTGAGACGGGTTTTTGAGACGCCGGTTAAACTCAAACGGCATTCTTGCAGTGAGGAGTATCGAATATGAAACAGCAAAATATGACTACACAAGCAAGGCCGGAAAATGGCTTTTCGCTTGTCATCGACGGGTGCTCCGTGTCCATTTCATCATCCCCTAAGGGCACGGACGACCCGCTGAAAACCGTCCGCGAAATCCTCTTATCCGCTTACAGTACAAGACAGCCAAGGTGTCAGAAAACACAGCGTTTTTTTGACGTAAGCAGCCAAAAGTGAGATAATAGATATAGCAGAAATGATTGTTTCTGCCGTGCACCTTGACAATCGAACATGGCGCATCAATCTATCATCTCACCTAAAATATTGAGAGGATGGATTGATTTATGAATTACACGAATACAGCAATAAATATGGTTTCGGCTATGCATGTCATAGATATCCGGGACAGCGAGCTTGCCAACATTCGCACCTATGCCCCCTGCGAAGCGGACATAGGCAAACGTGTGGCTGTGCCTGTACCGGGTTTCCACCGATAAGCAGGTTACATACAACGAGCGCAATGAGGCCGATATTCCCATGCAGCGCCGCGAGTGCCGCCGCTTTCTGGAACAGCAAGGATGGATTCTCGTCCATGAGGAACGGGAGGACGGTATATCCGGCCACAAAGTCCGTGCTGACAAGCGGGACAGCATTCATATTATCAAGGAGCTTGCAAAGGCGAATCGGTTTGACATTTTCCTTGTGTTTATGTTTGACCGCATCGGCAGGATTGCCGATGAAACCCCGTTCGTTGTGGAGTGGCTTTCTAAAAACGGCATCCATGTTTGGAGTACCCAAGAGGGCGAACAGCGCTTTGACAACCACGCCGATAAGCTGATGAATTACATCCGCTTCTGGCAGGCCGACGGAGAAAGCGAAAAAACCTCTATCCGCACGAAAATGAGCTTGTGCCAGCTTGTCGAGGACGGGTATTACAAGGGCGGCAACGCCCCCTACGGCTACATGCTCGTCAAAAGCGGACGGCTGGACAAGAAAAAGAACGCGAAGAAAAACCTTGCCGTCAACGAGGACGAAGCCGTTATTGTCCGAAAAATCTTTGACCTCTATGTCCGGCATGGCTGCGGCGTTCACAAAATCGCGTCCTTGCTGAACGAGGACGGTATCATGACACGGGCGGGTAAGAACTGGCATCACGCCAGCATCAACGGTATGATACGAAACGTAACCTACACCGGCATTCTACGGAGCGGCGAGAGCCATTCACCCGTGATGGAGGCGTTGCAAATCATTCCGCCCCGTACCTTTGAAATGGCGCAGGACATATTGAAAAAGCGCTCTGCCGACGAGCGCACCTATCCGATGCACACGGAAAGCCGCTGTCTGTTAAACGGCAAGGTATACTGCGCCTCCTGCGGCTCCCGGCTCGTCGTTGCAACCAACAGCAGATACATTGAGGAAAACGGCGTGAAGCTAAAGAAGCTCGGTATCTATGCTATGGCAAGACAAGGAAACAGACCGATTGCCACGGGCAGACGGGCTATTCAGCTAACCGGCTTGACCGGTTTGATTGACGGCGTTATCCGGCATATCTTCACTAGCATGAAAAGCATCAGCAAAAGCGAAGCTGTCAGCTCCGGCCTGTCTGCATTGCAGAAAGAGCATGAAAGCCGCTATAAGGCCGCACAGCGGGAATACACCAAGGCGGCGGCTGACCTTGCTGAACTGAAATCCGAGGTTTTGAAAGCCATTCGCGGCCAAAGCAAGTTTACACCTGATCTGCTGAACGAGTTGATTGCTGAGGCCGAGAAGGAGCTTTCCGGCATTGAGGCCGTTCGTGACACGGCAAAACGGGAACTGGACGGCTGCAAATACCGCATGGAGGAAATACAGGCGCAGTACGATGAAGTCATTTCATGGACGGAGCTATACGACGCCGCAGACCTCACCGCCAAAAAGATGATTGTTGCCAATCTGATCAACCGTATCGAAGTAGGGACGGACTATGGCATTCACATTGATTTCAACATAGACCTGTCACAGTTTAATATTGATTGCGGTATCCCTGAGACAAAATAAAACCCGCCGAAATCCGAAGATTTCAGCGGGCATCTAAAAGCTCTTTCCCTTGATATGGTGGAGATAAGCGGGATCGAACCGCTGACCTCTTGAATGCCATTCAAGCGCTCTCCCAGCTGAGCTATACCCCCAGATGCGGAAAAGAGCTAATATTCGGTTGTTTGTGTTATCGTAATAGGCTTGTTCGCGCTCCCAGCTGAGCTATATCCCCACATAAATGAACCGAGCTTTAAAGCCCGATCCGATGGTTATTAAATGATAAAACTTGTGACATTCACTTACCAATCTACAAGGTTTTGTCAAGGAAAAAGAATCCTCGTCATCCATAAGATACCCAAATATGATCAAGAATCCTTTATAGTTGATGTTCACAGACAAGACAATCAACGAATGTCATAATAGCACACAAAAGGCACCTTGTCAATAATAAAATAAAGATTAAAAAAGGATTGATTGTTGTAGGATTACAATACAAATTGGTTTAGAATAGGGTTCTTAAAAGAATTCCGTCGAAAAGGATATGCTCATTCCACATGGGTAACAAAACGCAGGCCATGAGGTGATGACAATCTCTAATGCGTTATGGAAAAAAACATGGTGTGCCAAAGAAATCCTGAACACACACCTAGACGCGGTCATATCTAGGACCCCAAACAGAGACAGGATCTTCCTGCATCTTCTGCCTTTTCCCCGGCCTCTGATTAATCACACCATCAGCGACAGATTTTTTTCTATTATTCCTTAATACCATTAAGAACGTTGGAAACTACAGCTTTTACAAAATTCAGATTGACCTGTGCACCTGTCACCAGCATGCGGTAAAACAGCGGCGCAAAAATCAAGTCAATACCTAATTCAATATCCAGATCTTTTTGCAGCTCGCCTCTTTCCACTCCGCGCTGTAAGATTTCCCGCGCGGCCAAACGCCGCGGTGCAAAATACCGTGTGCGATAGGCACTGGCCACGTCCGGATCAAATTGACCCTGGGCAATCAGTTCAGTAATCACACGGCCTTTGTCTGTTTGCAAAAAACTGTTCAGATGACCGAGCTGCAGCAGCAGATCCTGTTCCACTGAACCCGTATCCGGTGTGTGGTTGAGCTCGTGTGAAGCAGCAAAGAAACTGTCCGCCACCACAGCGGCTTTATTGGGCCACCATTTGTAAATGGTGGCTTTGCTCACGCCAGCTTCTTTCGCGATGCAATCAACAGTCATGGACTGAAACCCATCCTCCATTAAAAGCTTATATGTCGCCGCAAGAATAGCCTTTTCTGTTTTTTCACTGCGCGGACGTCCTTTTTCTGCCATTGGCTTTAGATCTCCTGTCCTTTTTGTTAAATACATATTAAAAACTATACGTTCATTATAGAATGTTCATCAAAAAATTTCAAGTATCTACTTTACAAAACTAAACGTTTAGTTTATTATATAAATACAGAGTCATTCTTAGTAAGTCTAATTTATCATCAGAAAGAAGCATGGATATGAAACAACTGGCATCTGCTCAAAAGCAAGTACCTGCATGGCTGATCTTTTTGCTCGCAGCCTCCTGCGGCCTGATTGTCGCCAATCTTTACTACGCTCAACCGCTGGTGGGACTCATCAGTCAATCCCTTGGGATTTCAACCGATTTCTCCGGAATGATTGTTACCGTGACACAGCTCGGATATGTTCTCGGACTCGTTTTTCTGGTTCCACTGAGTGATCTGATTCAAAACCGCCGTCTGGTTTTGCTTGCACTGGCCGGAGTTGCCGGTGCTCTGCTGATCGCCTCGTTGACACATCACGCCGCCATATTTTTAGTATCGGTCTTTTTAATTGGTATCTGTTCAACGGCGGCCCAGGTGCTGGTTCCATACGCCGCGCATCTTTCCTCAGACAGCGAACGCGGCCGCACTGTTGGAAATGTCATGAGCGGACTGCTATTGGGTATCATGTTTGCACGTCCCGTTGCTGGATTTTTATCTGATCTTGCAGGTTGGCAGGCTATTTTTCTTTTATCGGCGTGTATAATGACTGTGGTTTTTCTGCTGCTGCTCTGGAAGCTTCCGGAGCGTACTCCTGAACACACATTATCGTATCAAGAAATGATTTCTTCGCTGTGGCCCCTTTTTCAGAATACGCCTGTGCTGCGTCGCCGGGCATTCTATCAGGCCTGCTTGTTCTGCTCCTTCAGTTTGTTCTGGACGGTTGTGCCGCAGTGGCTGGCGCAGCATTTTCACCTTTCACAGACAGGTATCGCACTTTTTGCTCTGGTTGGGGTCGGCGGCGCCATCGCCTCTCCGATTGCAGGGCGATTGGCGGATAAAGGCTGGACTGAACCTCTCACTGTCTTGGCATTCTCACTCGCAGCAGGCGCGTTCGCGCTTACCCACCTGTTTCAAACACAGGCAAGCGCTGGCTTGGCAGCCTTCGGCGTAGCCGCTGTTGTATTGGACATGGCTGTTTCGGGCAATCTGATTCTGGGTCAACAGGCAATCTATGCTTTGGGCAACCAGACAAGAGGAAGGATGAATGGTATCTTTATGTCTGTATTTTTTTTAGGCGGAAGCCTCGGTTCGGCAGCAGGTGGATGGCTTTATGCAAAAGGTGGCTGGAATGCGGCCTTATTGCTTGGATTGTCGATGCCCATGATCGCGCTCATTTATTACATCACTGACCACTCCCTGAGATATGATGACAAAAAGGAGACATTATAATGGAGCAGCTTTTTCAGCCTTTCACAATTCAAACTCTAACCATAAGCAACCGCATTGCCGTTCCTCCCATGGTAGTCTATCACTGGTCGGACGACACCGGATATGTAACCGACCGTCAATTGGAACATTATCAGGAGCTTGCCGCGGGAGGTGCGGGTCTGATCATTCAGGAGGCCACCTGTGTAGAACGGGACGGACGGCTTACCGATACCCAACTGGGGATCTGGGAAGATGGACAAGTAGAAGGACTGAAACGGATCACGGATGCCGTTCATCAGTATCATACTCCCATTTTTGTGCAGATCCATCACGCCGGGGTGTTTGGATTTATGGAGGACACAGCTTGTCCCAGTGATATTATCTGCACCGTCAAAGGACAGCAAAAGCAGGCCCATGCGCTTACCACGGAAGAACTGCACCGGATTCAAAACGCTTTTGTGTCCGCGGCAGAGCGTGCGTTCAGGGCTGGGTACGATGGGATAGAACTTCATGCTTGTCATAATTATCTGATTTCACAGTTCTATAATGGCCTTGTCAACCAACGTACCGATGCATACGGCAAGCAGACTTCACTGTTTATCATAGAGATCATTCAAGAAATTCGCCGTCGCGTGCCAGGCTCCTTTATAATCGGAGTACGGCTTGGCGCATTTGAACCCACCCTTGAAGACAGTATCATCCATGCGGTTGAACTGGCTGAGAACAGCGTCGACTTTTTAGATATTTCTTATGGATTTGAGCAGAGGTCTCAGCCCGTCAGACCAGAAGATTACCCTTTCAGCGACCGCATTTATGCGGCACAGGAAATCAAGAAAAAAGTCTCTGTTCCAGTGTTTGCTGTGGGAGAGATCACATCGCCGGGAAAAGCTGAGGATATCCTTAAAAACACCAATGTAGATATGGTCGATGTGGGAAGGGGTATGTTGGTCAACCCGAATTGGGCTAATGACGCAAAAGCGGGTCGAGATGTAGGAACCTGCCTGTACTGCACAACCTGTATGTGGCGGGTGAATGCCGACAAGTGCCCTGGAAGGAACATGTTTCGGCGGAAAACGTGACAACAGCCATCGCAATTGACTGCAAGATGTATTATAATTATTCGTCCTTGAATCAAAATCACTGAATCAAAAATGTAAGTAAATTCCACGCAGAGAAACCGCGCTATACGCGGGAAAAATCCTGCATACGAGGCGATATCCAATATCAAACATATGGGAGGCCGTTATGGGAGCAAATGCTATATGGGAAGAAATGGCGCGCCGATACGACACAGATGATAGAGTCAGCGTGGCGAAAATCATCGTTCAGGCCGTGCGTTCCGAATTAAAAGACACAACAGAAAAAACTGCCTTAGATTATGGTTGCGGTACAGGTCTGATCGGTTTGGGATTAACTGACTTATTTCAATCAATTCTTTTTGTCGATCCGTCTTCTCAAATGATTGATCAAGTGAACCGAAAAATCGAAGCCAGACAGATTGCATGCGCCAGTACATTGTGTTGTGATTTTTTAGAAGAGGTACCCGGAGCATTACAGGTTGACTATATTATCATGTCACAGGTTCTCCTTCATATTAAGGACAGCCGCTTCATTTTAACCAAGTTATATCATGTACTGAAGAAAAATGGTCATTTATTCATTGCTGACTTCAACAAAAATGAACGTATCATGTCCGATCAGATACACAATGGTTTTGAGCAAAAAGAGCTGATCGAATTACTCGGAGAAATTGGCTTTGCCTCTGCTGCCGCACACACATTCCATCACGGAAAAGGAATATTAATGAATCAAGATGCGTCTCTTTTTCTCCTCAATGCCGTGAAGTAGAAACACAGTTCTGAAACTCACCAGCGCTTAGTGATACCATCGGCTGCTTTGCAATCCTTTGATGATCCTACGGTTACCGGTTAATAAAAAAATGCCAATGGGAAGTGTGATCAGACTAATCCACTGAGATGTGGAAAGGAAAAAATAAACGCCTCGCGCCGAATCATATCTCAAAAATTCCAGCAAAAAGCGTGCCACAGCATAGCAGGAAAGATAGAGTCCCAGTGCTGTCAGCGGAGCACGTTCCTTCTGCGTGTAAAGAACCAGTACCACACACAAAATAAAATTAACGCATGCTTCAGCCAACTGTACCGGAAATAGGGGAATACCATTGGGAGCGGCCTGGGAAATCGAAAATGCGATCCCATAGTGAGTGGAAGGAATTCCGTAGCAGCAGCCGGTTAAAAAACAGCCAATTCTTCCGATTCCATGCATCAGGGGGATAAATGGAACTGCAATCTCAATCATGGTCATAAACGGCTCTTTATAATAGCGGCAGTATAGTGCTGCAGCGGCAAGTCCTCCAATTAATCCGCCATAGAAAACAAACCCTCCCCCTATGTACGCAATGAAGGAGTCAAATGTTTGAAAAATTTCACTTCTGTACGTCCAAAACTCCTGTATTCTAGGTAACAAATAGAGAAACTTGGCCCCGACTATACCACCTATGAGGGCATGAAGCAAGAAGAGAAATTCTTGTTCAGCCGAGATTCCCTTCTGCTTCGCTCTACCTGCTGAGCAGGTGATTCCAAGGGATGCCCCCAATACCATCATCAGCCCGTATGTATGAAGTTCCAATCCCAATACGGATATTGTTGGATACATCGCGACACCTCCGAAGTAATACGATGCGGCATAAATGCATTTGCACTTATGCCGCATTTTGCGATATGCGAATGAAATTTAACTTGCTTTATCATTGAACATAGGACATGTTAACTGCCCAGCGACCCAAGCGCCCCTACACAGGCGACGCAGGCAATAAAGGAAACGGCGCAAAGTGCCAGTGCGACAATACTGCAAACAATACCAGCAGTGGCCATCCCGGACGGTTGAACTTTCTTTGCCGAAGTACCTAAAACAATGCCGATGATTGACAGAATAATTCCAATAAGCGCTCCGTATCCGAAAAATACACACACCAAGCCAACAATTCCAAGAACTAACGAAGCAATTGCCTTTCCATTACCGCCACTATTTGATTCCATTTTGCATCCCCCTCTAGAATATATACGTTCCTATATTAACAAATATTCTCAATATAGTCAAGTCATGATTTGTAAAATACTCTCTGATTAACAATAAACTTGTCTAATAAAGATCCCTAAACCATTCTCCAGTTAATCGTCAACTTTGGTGAAAATTAGTGTTTCGCCCGAACCGGATAGCTTGAGCTCTGTTGCCCCGTCATCTTTGTCGATAGAATAAGTAAAGATCTCACTATTCCCGGAAAATTTCAAGGTAAGCTCATCGCCGTAATCAGCCTACTTTATTGCCACAGGAACCACAAAAAGCGGCATTCGGTTTGAGCGGCTGTCCGCAATTGAGGCAGAAAGTCCCTGGAACTGGTTCCGGCGATTCCAGTTTGGAGCCACAGAGATGGCAGAATGCAGCATCCGTTGCATTTGCGCCGCCGCAGCTCGGGCAATTCTTAATTGGGCCTTGCACGACAACGGCACTGTTAGCCTCTGATGCCGCGATCTTCTCAATCTCTCCCTGAAAAGCCGCAATGGTGTTCATAGATGCATTGATATCCGAGCACAGCTGAATCAATTCCTCATCGGGGCATGTGCCCTTTACCGCATAATATTTTGCGCCAAGCTGGAGATAAAGACTGTTGATCACTTTTTTCTGCTCATCAATTATTAAATTTAATTTTGTCGTTTCAGCCAAATCTTTCGCCTTTTTTGCCGCGTCCTGACCAGTCTGAGATATTTTTTTACCGATATCATCTAAAAATGCCATAAATACTTCTCTTCTTCCTGTCGTTTAAGACTAAATTTCACTGAATATGCGCGTTGCTTCCGCCTGCGGACTGTACTCTCCGTGCTCTGAGTATTTGTCAAACACCTCCCTTACGTCGGAACGGATCAAGAAATAAATTTCGGATGCCGGACGGACGAACTTGTCAACTTACCTTGCCAATACCCTGAATGCTAATGGTTTCGTAACGCCAAACTGAAGGGTGTTGAACGTATCTCAAAGACGAAAATATTGCTGCCGTGGTTATGGATTTGAGCTGCGATGGCTGGTAATAGTGGCTGCCGGTGTCATTCCGGCAGATGTGTCTGCCGCCCGTTGTTTGATCGTCATTGATTGGGCTCCTCCTTTTTGGTATTCGTTATACAGACAATATTCAGGCACAAAAAATCTTATATTTTTTAAATAAAATTTTATTTTTTTTACTTTTGCTTGCTGTGTTCAAATAATCCAAAATACAAACATTCAACTTACTTCTTTTAAGACGACTATATTTCATTCTGTTGATATGTTATGTATGGATTTCTAGTAATATTTTTGCAATATAAACAAAATTTTATGTAGAATACATTTCTATAATATGTAAAATTAAAAACTTTTATCATATTATATTACTTTTTTTAAAAAAATATAGTATTATTACATCTTAAAGAAAACTTTATATATACTGTGTAAAAAATTAGCTATATTTGTCTAATTAATGTTTAAAATGTATATTTTTAATACGTAAGATAAAAAAGATTTGGTTAGCTTCTATGATATGGAACAGTTTTTTTGCGACGCAGAAAATGAATGGCATGCAAGGCAAAATAAAGGACCTGTTGAAAAATATTTTTTCGACAGGTCCAATTCTTGATATTAACTTACCATGGGCCGTGTTTTTCGGCGCGGCATGCTGGTTTAAACTCAAACAACGCCAAGTTGCGAGAGAATCGCCGCAAATATAACAGTTAAAATGGGAATCACAACCGCGCAGACGCCAATAGGGCGATAACCTGTTTTGTGGGTTAGCTTTGCGACGTTCAGCTCATTGATCACACTGCTGTTGTGAGGCAGCGTGCCAAGCCCGGCGCTGGACATGGTGGCGATTCGATGTAAAATTTGTGGGTCAATACCCAAATTGATAAAACGATCAGCAAATGAGTTGAGGGCGATTCCCAGTCCGCCGGAGGCTGAGCCGGTAATCCCCGCGGTCACATTCACCGCAACAATCAGCTGCACAATCGGTGGACCGGGCAGCTTTTCCATCAGCGCTACGATTGTTTCAAATCCCGGCGCAGCCTGAACCACAGTACCGAAGGCAACCACCATGGAAACCACGCAGATGGAGTTGATGGCCAGGGACATGCCTGCTTTTGCCGTATTCATCTTTTCATGCAGGCGGTTCCAATACAGGCCATACGCGACAAAAATAGCAACCAGTGTGGCGGTTACAACGGCGCTGGTGCTTACCGCCTGGAACTCGGCCATTCTGCTGCAAAGGTTATACAGCACCACTAATACCAGCGACGGGGTAATGCACTTGATGAGGCTAAGCTCATGGAAGTTTGCATCAGGCGAAATGGTCTTTGCAATTTCAGCTCCGGTAGGTTCAAATCCTTCGCCTATTTTCTCTGCGTGCCTGATCTCCCAGCTGATATAAATGATACCCAAGCACAGGGCAAAAACTGCGGCGCAGAGGGAAAGCACCGGCGCTGCCATGGCGGTTGTACCAAACGTCTGGGCCGAAATCACATTTGGAATGGATGGCGAGCCCGGCAGGATGGTCATTGCCAGGCAGCCGGAACCCAAAATCTGAGCGCCGTAAATTCTCCAGGGCACATCCATTTCGCGGAACAGTTCCTTCGCCACGGCGATAATGGTAAACATCGCCACAAAACTGCTGATACCGCCATACGCAAGAATGGTTGCCACGGCAACGATAGACAGTACCGTAAACAGCTTTGCATTCTTTTTTGACCGTTTGGCAAGGCGTGCAAACTTTACGGCAAGGGATTTTGCGGCGCCGCTGTCACCCATGACGGAGCCAAAGATGGAGCCGGTCAGAAACGTCAGAAAATATTTTGTCGCAAAGGTGCCGAAGCCTCCCATGTAAGTGGTTATCATGCCAGAGAGAAGATTTTGCCATGAGAAAGCCAAAACGACAATCGCACATATTGGTGCGGAAAAAATTGGCGGAATGCCTTTGTATGAGAGAATAATCAGGAGTGCTACGCCAATTAAAATACCGATCAGGCTGATGGCTGCAATATCCATTCAATCACTTTCCTTTTCTAATATGAACTCAGTTACTGGAGCAATGTATGCTGCGTGTTTTGTGTCAATGGATGCAACAGAAGTGCTGATAAATGCGTGATCTCTCTGGATGGCATTCGTGCGGCTTAATCGACCCGAACTCGTCCGGTGACACCACCGGAGATTTCTAATATATGCCCGGTGATATAATCTGATTCGCCGCTTACCAAAAATTCAATCGCGTCGGACACATCTGCCGGAGTACCAAAGCGCTTGAGCGCCATACGGCTGAGGAAGGTGTCCTCACCTGCCTGCTTGTATTGATCCTTCAACCGCCCGGTAGCCATATACCCCGGTGCAACACAGTTTGCATTAATGTTGTAGAGCCCCAGCTCTTGAGCCAGGTATCTTGTATAGTGAATGATTCCCGCCTTGGCAATTCCGTAGTGGGCGTAGGCACCATCACTGTTTGCAACCAGCCCCCCGACCGAGCCCATGGTCACGATTTTCCCGTATTTCTGCTTGATCATATACGGTGCGGCGGCGTAGCAAGTATAGATCGTACCGTGGAGATTGCGGTCGATTACCGCGTGATACTGCTCCCAATTCATGGTTGTCGGCTTATTTCCATCCGGGGCACCCATGCCGCCGCCGGCGATGCAGACGCAGATATCCAGGCCGCCAAGCTCCCCGGCGATATGCTCTACTGCGGCAAAGACCTGTTCCCGGTTGCCGATATCGGCAACCGCTGAGGATACATTTCGTCCAAGGTTCTTGATCTCCTCCATGACATTTTCTGCGGTAAGCAGATCGTTTTCTCCCTTAAATTCCTTAAAGGATTGAAAATTAATGTCGATCACGCCAACATCTGCGCCAAGAGCGGCGAGTCTGAGCGCCGTCTCCCGGCCGAGACCCCGGGCCGCACCGGTTACCAACGCTTTTTTCCCTGACAGCTTACCCATTATACATCCGCTCCTTCTGATAATTCCTGAATCGCCCGGTACATCTTTACAATCTTGCTTGAACGGTCATTCATGTACTGAACGGTATCCACTCCTGTGTAGTCGTAGGCGCCTTTACCGCTCTTGATCCCCAAGGCTCCTTCGTCAATCATCCTTCGGGCCAAATCAAAGCCCTCAGTGTCATTGCAAAGACTCTTGAACAAATCTACCGCGACTGACTGAACCAGATCCCATCCAACCACATCATAGAGGGCAAAGGGGCCTTCAAAGGCGTAACGCACACCGTTTACCGCCTTGACCGCATCGTCAATATCCTGAGGCGTCGTCCAGCCTTGATCCACCATATAGCAGGCCTCGCGCATCAGTGCGTTGGCAAGCCGGTTGACGATAAAGCCAGGAATATACTGTTGAATGACCACCGGTTTTTTTCCCAGATGCGCGATGATCCGCCGAACCGATTCCGTGACCTCGTCGGAGGTACCGGGGCCGCGCACGATTTCCACCAGGTCCATGATAAACGGCGGGTTAAACCAGTGCGTAATGAGAAACCGCTCCGGATGCGTAACCTTTGCGATTTCGAACACATTGGAGCCGGAAGTGTTGCTGCAAAAAATACAGTCGGGGCGGCAGAAGCGGCTTAGTTTTTCATAGACATCGCGTTTGACATCCGGGCTTTCAAACACCGCCTCAATAATTAAGTCCGCATCGGCAACCGCCTGTTCTAAATGGTCGTTGGTTATGTAATGGAGATTTTCCAGCGCTCTGGTTTTATAGCCGGAGTCCACCAGCTTTTCCCCCATCAGATAGTCGCAGTTGCCGTCAATCATTTTTTTGGCGCGCTCCAGCAGCGCCTCGTTCTGGTCAACCAGTGTCACATAAAATCTGTTGGCCGCAAAGATCTGCCCGATGCCCATTCCCATAGTACCAGTGCCAATGATTGCTACTTTCCAGTTTTCGTACATCTTATCACCTGCTTAATCAAGAATGATTTACCTGTTCCAATGGCCCATGCCACAGTAGTTAACAACTCAGTCAACCCGGCTGTTTGTATCCCTCCCTCTTTTTATTATGGCGTCTCAAATGACTTATCCCGGATGAGTGTCAGTTTCCAGGCCACTTTGTTTGTTCATGAGGAACTTTAAAATTCCTACTCACTTTTTGGGATGTCATATCGAGTTCGAGTGCTATGCTTTCAGTATATAAAAAAATAATAAAAGTACAATGGTAGTTTAATTTTTAACGAAATATAATATGTAATATTTTTGAAAGTTAAATAAATCACGATGGATTGTTTTTTTGTCAAATAAAATAAAAATTTCGGTGCGCCTAACTGGATTCTTATTCCAAATTAAGAGTGTTAAATTTACAACAAATTGAAATTCATTTTATTGCAGCTACAAATACAAAAATAAACAATAAATTCTGATTATTATTTTAAATACTGTATAATGTTGGATTCTTTTTTGTGCAAAATACACATTAAATTTCGGTATATCAACAGCCGTGATTAGCGCCATGAACACGTATTGTAAGAAATAAAAAATGCGAAGGGGAATTTTGAAATTTCCCCTTCGCATTTATTATGAACCTTAGTATCAAATAAGCTATACAAAGCCTTGGTTTTTTGTTTGATATAAATGACTATTTTTTTCGCTTTTCCATGGCCTTGAGCAGCGACAGGCGAGCGGAATCCCGGTGCTCCGGCTTTACCAAATAATACAGATAGCTCTCTACAATTCTGTATTTGTCAAGCGTCCTGCCTTCCAGCTTAAAATGGCGGAATCCCGCATCGACATATATCCCATACAAATCTTCTGCGGTAACAAAGGCCTTGTTTCCCATAATGTCATAAAAATTCCGGTTGATGTATTTACAAGGCGGAAAGTCCACATTGGTAAAATTCAACTGAGCCCGCCCAATGGCCTCATAATGCGCCCGCATGTTGGGGCAGTCGTCCTGACAATAAGAGTTGACCAGAATTTCATACTTGTCCTTACGGGGAAGTGCGAACAGCGTGGGGGTATTGTTCCATTTTTTATTCAGCACAACGAGTTCATAACCATGTTTGGTTTCGCGGGTCTCCTGCTCCTCCGTATCCAACAGCTTGGTAACGGAGGATATGATTTTATAGCCTGGATAGTGGGAGCGAATATACTCCTCCAAAAGAGGAGAATTCACCAGAACTTCGTTTTGTCCGTTGTTGCCCAGCTCCATACATAAATTGCAAAAGGTATCGTACAGATGCTTTTCCTCCAGCAGGGGGTTCGTGAATGTAAATCGGCAGGCAATTCCTCGCTGATTCCATTCACGCAGGGCAAATTCCATCTCCTTGCGTTCACAGGAGCCCAGCTCCAACCGTCCTCCATTCCAAATCGAGCCGGGAAAGCATCCATAAACAGCAGCGATTTTGATATTCTCATAAAAATAGTGCGGGCGTTTTTGCATCAGCTCGAGCAGTAATTGATTCCGGTGGAATCCAGCATAAAAACTCGGAAGATAAAAACAAATGTCATTTTCCATAAAAATCCCAGCTTTTTTTCCTGCCGCTCCTGCGGCTGCGGCACGTTTGATCCGCAATCGAAACGGTACGGGAATGAATATTTGACAAATTTTTGTTGTGCTTATGGGAAAGATCCATCCATGTCGGCAGAACCGGCGCGCTTGTTCAGCGTCCGCTCTTGACGGGCGCCGTTAATCATATCAAAACAGGATGGAAAGGTCAAGTTGGATAGACTTTTTTCCTTTGAAACGATTACAATAAATTGGGATGGACATGGCATATGGAGCATAGAACCCGGATTCTCAACATGAGAATCCGGGTTCTATGCTGGCGGCAGTTGATGAAACAAATCTCATTCAGGCAAGAATATTTTGTTTCCTGTAATTCCCGTTCAAAATATTCTCCCACCAATTTTGATTATCGAAATACCACTTTATTGTTTCGTGCAATCCATCTTCAAAATTTGT
>Ga0316604_10001121_pt1 | contig 25557 bp, 30 predicted proteins | sample OWC_soil_day20_C_FD_207650 | JGI IMG/M metagenome (GOLD analysis project Ga0316604, IMG submission 207650) | Wetland soil microbial communities from Old Woman Creek delta, Ohio, United States - OWC_soil_day20_CT | ecosystem: Environmental > Terrestrial > Soil > Wetlands | place: USA: Ohio...
TTTCGCGAAGCCGAATTTTCCCTTTAGGGTTTCGAGTGTTATAGCCTGTTGATCCCCGACCTAAGAGGGCGGGGTCCCTGTGCCCTGTGGGTATTACAGGCTGTTAACGAGATAAAGTTGAGTAAAAAAGTTGGAAATGGTTTTGACAAGTATTTGCTTTTCTGCTATAGTTGGATATGTAATAAAACCTATCGCATTACTCGGAAAAGCGGGAGAGATGAGTGTGAAATTATCGACCAAGGGGCGATATGGCGTTGCTGCCATGTATGATTTGGCTATGCATTATGGAGAAGGCCCCATATCGTTAAAAAGCGTGGCTCTGCGGCAGGAAATATCAGAACATTATTTGGAACAGTTGATGGGAACCTTACGGAAAGCAGGATATGTAAAAAGTGTTCGTGGCGCTCAAGGCGGCTATGAGTTAACCAAGGATCCTTCGCAGATTTCTGTAGGTGATATTATTAAGGTCATGGAAGGGCCGATTGCCCCTGTCGATTGTTTGTTGACCGATGAGAGTACCAATGCCTACTGTCAGCGGGCCGATGATTGTGTTACACGCGGAGTATGGGTAAAAGTCCGGGATAGTATAACCGGTGTGTTGGATTCTATTTCGCTTGCAGACTTATGCGAAGGAGAAAAGAAATAGGGGGATGAACGGTTTGAATCGTATTTACTTTGATAATTCGGCTACTACGCAGACCCATGAGGATGTAGCTAAAATTATGGTAGAATATATGACGGAAAAATACGGGAATCCGTCAAGTATTCACTCTTTTGGACGGGAAGCGCACAAGGCGGTAGAAGAATCGCGTGAGAAGCTGGCTAATTTACTAGGTGCAAAAGCAAATGAAATATTTTTCACAAGCGGCGGCACGGAAGCAGATAATTTGGCAATCAAAGGGGTTGCTTTTTCGAATCGCAAAAAAGGGAACCATATCATTACCACAGCGATTGAACACCATGCTGTGCTGCACACTTGCGAATTCTTAGAAAAAGAGGGCTTTGAAATAACGTACTTACCGGTAGACGAAAATGCGATGGTTCGTCTGGAAGATGTTAAAAAAGCGATCACGGACAAGACCATCTTGATTAGCGTAATGTATGCGAATAACGAGGTTGGTACGATCCAGCCGATTCGCGAAATTGGTCAATTGGCAAAAGAAAAAGGAATTTATTTTCATACGGATGCCGTGCAGGCAGTGGGGAATTATCCGATCAACGTGAATGCTGATAATATTGACTTACTTTCTTTGTCGGGCCATAAATTTAATGGACCCAAAGGCATCGGTGCCTTATATGTTCGTCGCGGCGTTCGCATTGGTTCGATCCAAAAAGGCGGCGGACAAGAACGCGGCATGCGGGCCGGCACCGAAAACGTTCCCGGTATCATTGGTTTGGGTAAAGCCGCCGAGATAGCCGGCGTTGAAATGGATGAAAAAATTAAAAAATTGACTGGATTGCGGGAAAAATTAATCGAAGGAATTGCTGCCCGGATCCCGGATATAAAATTAAATGGACATCGTACTGAGCGTTTACCGGGGAATGTGAACTTCAGCTTCTTGTACGTAGAAGGAGAGTCCTTACTGCTTAACTTGGATTTGAAAGGGATTGCTGCCTCCAGTGGATCTGCCTGCACTTCCGGATCATTGGATCCTTCCCATGTATTGCTGGCGATGGGCCTTACGCATGAAGTGGCTCATGGGTCTTTACGTCTTTCCTTAGGCCGGAATAATACAGAGGCTGAAGCAGATTATTGCCTGGAAGTTCTCCCAGGGATTTTGGATAGGCTGCGGAGCATGTCGCCGTTATACGCTTCTTATGCAGCGGCTGCCTCAAACCCTTGCGGACAGTGCCAACGGCACGGATAAACAGATTACACAGGTATAAATGAGCGTTATTATAAATGGTTATGGTTAATGAAAATGAAGGAGAGAAACTATCATGTATACGGAAAAAGTAATGGATCATTTTACTAATCCGCGCAATGTTGGTGAGATCAGCGATGCCAATGGTGTGGGGGAAGTTGGCAATGCAAAATGCGGCGACATTATGCGTATCTATTTAAAAGTGGAAGACAATATCATTAAAGATGTCAAATTTAAGACGTTCGGCTGCGGTGCGGCGATTGCGACCAGCAGCATGGTTACAGAAATGGTAATGGGCAAAACTCTTGAGGAAGCGTTGGAGATTTCCAATCAGGCTGTAGCCGAGGCATTGGGCGGTTTGCCGCCGGCCAAAATGCACTGTTCCAATTTAGCTGCGGATGCTTTGCATGAAGCAATTAAAAACTATATTGAAAATAAAGGACAGTGAGGTTAATTCATGTGTGCTAAACCCAGAGTGGTTGTCGCCATGAGCGGAGGGGTGGACAGTTCTTTAACTGCCGCCCTTCTTGTGAATCAGGGCTATGACGTGATTGGTGCCACCATGCAGATTTGGGAAAAGTCCGCAGAAACGGTTGATCCTGACCATCGGGGCTGCTGTTCTTTAGCGGCGATTGATGATGCGCGCCGGGTAGCGGATCAGATTGGTATCCCCTATTATGTGTTCAATTTTCGAGAGATGTTTGCTGATAAAGTTGTCCGCTATTTTATTGATGAATATGCAGCCGGCAGAACGCCTAATCCATGTGTTGCCTGTAATCGGTATCTCAAGTTTGAAGGCTTTTTGCAACGGGCGCTGGCTTTGGAAGCGGATTTTATAGCGACCGGCCATTATGCCAGAATTCATTTTGACAAAGACAGGGATCGGTACATATTGCGCAAAGGGATTGATCATTCCAAAGATCAGTCGTATGCGTTGTATCATTTGAACCAAAAAACGCTGCGGCATTTTTTGATGCCTTTGGGCGACTACACAAAACAGCAAACGCGCCAGATGGCGCGTGATATCGGTTTGACCGTAGCGGAAAAACCGGATAGCCAGGAAATTTGTTTCGTGCCGGATGACGACTATAAGAATTTTCTCAGTCAGCGCGCTCCGGAGATCTTAAAGGCAGGCAATATTGTGGATGCGCAGGGCAAGATTCTTGGGCGGCATCAAGGCCTTCCGCTTTATACGATTGGTCAGCGGAAAGGACTCGGTATCGTAGCGCCAAAACCGCTGTATGTAATTGCCCTTCGACCGGAAACGAATGAAGTAGTGGTCGGCACAGATCAGGAAGTTTATTCTACGGAATTAATCGCTGATGATTTTAATTATGTGTCCGGGGATCCGTTTGACAAACCGGTTCAGGTTAAGGCGAAAATTCGCTATAACGCAGTAGAAAAGGAAGCATGTGTTACGCCACTGGCGGATGGCAAGGTCCATGTCCGCTTTCTCGAACCGCAGCGAGCTATTACGGCCGGACAATCGGTTGTCCTGTATGACCAGGAAATGGTGTTGGGTGGCGGGATTATTTTAGGAAAATGATGCGCCTTCTAAAGAAAGCGTGGAGAACAGACTTGACACAGTCAAGTCTGTTCTCTTTCACTAATTGGGTTTTCCAAAAAGAGCCATTTATTGACACTGAAAGATAAATTAGGTATAATTCCAAGAGATAGTGCCTTATTTGAAGTGGAGGTTGATGAAGTTGACAGGAAATGAACTGCGCAATAAATTTTTGCAGTTTTTTGCCAGTAAAGACCATTTGATATTACCCAGTTATCCGCTGATTCCAGAAAATGATCCTAGTTTATTATTGATCGGCGCAGGAATGGCGCCGTTTAAACCTTTTTTTACCGGTAAAATGACGCCGCCCCATCCGCGGATTGCAACCAGTCAACGGTGCGTTCGGACCGGTGATATTGAGAATGTTGGCCGTACTGCCAGACATCATACTTTTTTTGAGATGTTGGGAAATTTTTCGTTCGGCGATTATTTTAAAAAAGAGGCAATTTCCTGGGCCTGGGAATTTGTAACGAAGGAATTGCAATTGCCGGTTGATAAACTTTGGATCACCATTCATACCGGTGATGATGAGGCATTCGACATTTGGCACGATGTAATTGGTTTGCCACCGGAACGGATTGTTCGTTTGGAAGATAATTTTTGGGAAATCGGGACAGGCCCATGCGGCCCGTGTTCGGAAATTTATGTTGACCTTGGCGAAGAACGCGGCTGTGGAAGCCCGGATTGTGCCGTTGGTTGTGACTGTGACCGTTTTCTGGAGATTTGGAACCTGGTCTTTACGCAATTTAATCGGGATGAAGATGGAAACTATACGCCTTTGGCTAAGAAAAATATTGATACAGGAGCCGGTTTGGAACGGATCGCTTCTGTGTTACAGAATAAGCCGTCTAATTTTGAAACGGATTTATTATATCCAATTATTGAACATGCTTCTGCCCTTGCCAGCGTTCCCTATGGCCAATCGTCGGGCAGTGATGTGTCATTAAAAGTAATTGCCGACCATGCCCGCAGTATGGTTGTCATGATTGCCGATGGCGTCCTGCCTTCCAACGAAGGCCGCGGCTATGTATTGCGGCGAATTTTGCGCCGGGCGATACGGCATGGACGTTTGTTGGGGATCGAACAATTATTTCTTACCGGTATTGTTGATGTGGTTGGAACTTTGTTTGCGGAACCGTATCCGTACATTGCCGAAAAGAAAGACTATATTAAAAAAGTAATTGCTTTGGAAGAGCAACGTTTTCATAATACGTTAGCGCAAGGAACTGATTTGCTGAACGGCCATATCCAGGAACTAAAAAAAGCCGGTCGGGAAATTCTTGATGGTGAAACAGCATTCCAATTGTATGATACGTTTGGCTTTCCGTGGGAATTAACGCATGAAATATTGCTCGAACATGGTTTGCAGCTGGACAAACAGGCTTTTGACCAGGCGATGCAGGAACAACGGGAACGGGCGAGAGCCGGACGGCAGGAGAATGAGTCGAAAACAGTTGTACCGGATTTATCCGGCTATGATGTATCTAAACTGTCGTATTCCGAGACGGGTGATTCGGCGAACATCTTTTTGTTGTTGCGTAATGGGCAGGTGACGGATGAAATCCATGACGGAGAAGAGGCAGCCGTTATCCTTGATGCTACTTCCTTCTATGCCGAAGGCGGCGGACAAGTGGGTGATTCCGGCTTCATCACCGGTCCGATGGGGAAAATGCAGGTAAATGTAACGCGCAAATTGCCGGACGGTACCATTTACCATTTAGGGCAAGTACTGGAAGGATCCTTGAAAAGTGGAGAAACCGTTGCTGTTCAGCCTGATAATGAGAAAAAACGCGATACAGCTCGTAACCATACTGCGACCCACTTATTGCAGGCTGCATTACGGCAGGTATTGGGGACCCATGTAAACCAATCCGGATCTTCTGTCGATTCTGACCGGTTGCGGTTCGATTTTTCGCATTTCTCCCCAGTTACGGAAGAACAATTGACGGAAGTCGAACAAATCGTGAATCAAGCCATTTGGGATGGTTTGCCGATTAATGTCATCGAAACCTCGCAGGAAAGAGCCCGTCAGATGGGTGCTATGGCGCTATTTGGCGAAAAATATGGCGATCAAGTAAGGGTTGTTGCGGCCGGCGAGTTCAGTAAAGAGCTGTGCGGCGGAACCCATGTTAAGAATACTGCCGAAATTGGTTTGTTCACTATTGTTAGTGAGGCCGGCATAGGGGCTGGATTGCGTCGGGTTGAAGCGGTTACCGGCCGCGGTGCGTATCGGCAATTAAAGAAGATGAATGGCATTTTAGCTGCTTCTGCAGCGAAATTCAAAACCCGCTCTGAAGAATTGCCGGAAAAAATAGACGCGTTCTTTGTAAAGGAAAAGCAATTAGAGCAGGATTTGGCGGCCGCTAATAATAAACTGGATAAAGTGGTCGTGGAAGAACTGATTGCCAACCGGCAAATTGTTGGGGAAGTGAGCATCGTAGCTTCCCAGGCTACAGTAGCAGATATGAACGCATTACGGTCCTTGGCCGATAAAGTGAGAGACCGTTTGCAGTGCGGCGTAGTAATTTTGGGAGCCGTAAATCAAGATAAAGTTAATTTTGTCGCCATGGCGACTGCTAATGCTTTGGACAAAGGAGTCCATGCCGGAAATATCGTCAAAGAAATGGCCCGCGTGGCCGGCGGTGGTGGCGGTGGACGTCCTGATATGGCTCAAGCCGGTGGACGTGAACCACAGAAAATCGCAGCCGCCATCCAGGCTGCTGTTGCAGTAGCGATTAATCAGGTGTCTGCCTGATTACCAAAATCTAATGTAAATTGGCTTGGTTTATGCGCAAAATTTCTTGTGTAGTAAACCGGGCCTTTTTCTTTTTCTTTTTTAACGACAGGAAATAGGGAATACAAAAGAGAAGTATAGACATAAGCAGTTGATGCACCATGAAAGTCAAGGAGGGTAAGCCATGACGAATCCATCTGAACATACCGTTATGTTTCGGGTCGAAAATGAAGAAAAAAATAAAGCAGCAATGGTTATTGATACGGTATACCAAGCCTTAAAAGAGAAAGGGTATAATCCGATTGATCAACTTGTTGGCTATCTTTCTTCCGGGGATCCGACATATATCACAAGTTTTAATAATGCCCGCAGTTTAATCCGTACAGTAGAACGCGATGAAATTTTAGAAGAATTGGTCCGGGCGTATGTAAAGGGAAAATGATGCAATATCAACTGTTGGGAAATACAGATTTACGGGTATCCCGTCTGTGTTTCGGTTCACTTACGATTAGCCCGTTACAGGCAAATTTGCCCTTGCAAGAAGGGGCGGCAGTTATCCGGGATGCCCTGAACGCCGGGGTCAATTTTATTGATACTGCGGAGCTATACGACAATTATGAGTATATACGGCTGGCGCTGAAGGAAAATATCCGGCCCGTTTATGTATGCTCCAAATCCTACGCCTATACGTATGATGGAATGAGAGCGAGCGTAGAGAAAGCTTGCCGTGGTATCGGACGGGATTATATTGATTTGTTTATGATGCATGAACAAACCTCAAGGCTTACGTTACGTGGGCACGCGGAGGCGCTGCAATACCTTGTCGATGCCAAAAAAACGGGAACGGTTCGGGCGATCGGTGTTTCTACCCATATGGTAGAAGTGGTTAAGGCAGCCGCAATGTATGATGAAATTGATGTCATCCACCCGATCTTAAATCGACAGGGGCTTGGTATTTGTGACGGAACGGTTGCTGATATGTTAGCGGCAATTCAATTTGCCGATGAGATGGGAAAAGGAATTTATACAATGAAGGCATTGGGTGGAGGCCATTTGTGTTCAAGTGCTCCGGATGCTTTCGCGTGGGTATTGTCGCAACCGGGAATTGATGCAGTAGCGGTTGGGATGCAGTCCAGAGAAGAAGTTAAAGTGAATGCGTCTATTTTTTCTGGCCTTCAACCGGATACTGAGGTTCTTACGCACGTTCTGAAGCGGAAGAGAAAACTTTTAATAGAGTCATGGTGTCTGGCGTGCGGGCGCTGTGTGCAAGCATGTCCGATGGCCGCTATACAAATCATGGAAGGCCGGGCTGTTTCCGATGCGGAAAAATGCGTATTGTGCGGGTATTGCGGAGCGCATTGTCCGGAGTTTTGCATAAAAGTAATTTGATGGACCTATGAGAAGGAGGAACTATGCGAATATTGGCGCTGGACGTTGGTGATAAAACGATTGGTCTGGCAGCAAGTGATGAATTGATGTTTACGGCACAAGGTGTTGACGTGATCCGTCGTTCGTCGTGGGCGAAGGATGTCATCGAATTGCGGGCTGTTGTTGAACGATATGGAGTTGACAGGTTTCTCATTGGTATGCCAAGAAATATGGATGGTTCGTATGGACCAAGAAGCGAGTTGGTAAAAACTTTTGCGGATAAGCTGCGTCTTGAATTTCCTGAGGTTGAGTTTGTTTTCTGGGATGAACGGTTATCCACCGTTGCCGCCGAAAAAAACTTAATCGCAGCAGATGTGAGCCGGGGTAAACGGCGGAAGGTCATTGACAAAATGGCCGCTGTTTTTATTTTACAAGGCTATCTTGATAGTTTGCCGCACCGGTAATCTTTCTTGACAGGATAAAATTTCTAGTATAGAATAGCATTACATTAAAACAAAGAGGTGAAAGAAATGGCTGATTTTGAAAACGACGATCTTGAAGATTTTGATGATGAGCCTTGTGTTGTTGTGATGACTGACGAAGAAGGCAATGAATATTATTATCGTGAAGATATGATTATTCCGATTGATGATAAACGTTTTGCGATTCTGGTTCCGATTGATATTGAAGACGAATGTGAATGCGGTGAAGATACCTGTGGTTGCTGTGATGATGTTGATGCGGTAATTGCACGGATCGACAAGGACGCTGACGGCGAGGATGTTTATGTTGACCCGACCGATGAGGAATATGAACAAGTCGTTAAAGCGTACGATGAAATTATTGCTGCAGAAGAGGAAGAAGCCGAATAGGCTTCTTTTTTTCTGTCACATTGTGTATAATAGTGACAGAATTTGAGGTGACGAGAAATGCAGCAGTATATGTATTTGTTTCGAAAAAAAATAGTAATAGCAACAATAGCAGCCATGGTATGTATGGTTATTTTTTATTCTTTCGTGATTAACTCGCCGGATATTGCTTCTTCGGCGGCCGAGAAACCAGTCCGGATCACAGTAAAGCAGGGCATGGGTTTGCAGGAAATCGGTGATCGGTTACATCAGCAGGGAGTAATCAGTAATGTTACTGTTTTCCGTATGGTGGCGAAGTTGAAAGGTTTGGAAAATTCATTGCAAGCCGGCGATTATGCCATTACTCCTGGAACGAACGTAACCAGAATACTGGAAATGATGGCAAAAGGTGAAACGGCATATCAGCAACTGACTGTGCCGGAGGGGTATACGATCGATCAAATCGCTGATTTGCTGGAAAAAAAGCATCTGGGTTCCGCTTCCCGCTTTAAGGCATCCGCCCAAAAAAACAAGCTGGGTAATTCCGTTTTACAGGCTGATCCGGCAGTCAAGTATGCGGCTGAAGGATACGCATTTCCCAACACATATCGATTTTCGTCCGGAACAGCGGAAGAGCAAATTTTGGCGTTAATGGTGAAAGAGTTCGACAAACAATTTACGTCCGAGCTGCGGGATAGGGCACAGGCAATGGGTTTGCCGTTGCGGGAAGTCATTATTTTGGCTTCGCTGGTGGAAAAAGAAGCCCGATTGCCGGAAGACCGTCCTGTTATCGCTGCTGTGTTCATGAACCGTCTGAAATTGGAGATGCCATTACAATCTTGCGCAACGATCCAATATATTTTAGGTTATCCTAAGCCGGAATTGTCTGTTCAAGATACCATGATTCCGTCTCCGTACAATACATATCAAAACATGGGTTTGCCGCCCGGGCCAATTGCTAATCCGGGGTTAGCCTCGATTAAAGCGGTTTTGTATCCGGCTCAAACGGATTATTTATATTTTGTTGCCGATAAGCAAGGGGCGCATCATTTTAGCAAAACGTATGAAGAACATTTGATGATGATTGAGCAGGTGCGCAACTAATATGAAACAATTTGATAAAACAAATTTACTTGCGTCTATACGATCAGCCGAACAATATGCGCTTGCGAACCACGTTCCGATCGTTTCGCAGGCAGGCGCAGCATTATTAACGGAACTTGTTGGCGCTCGTCATCCTGAACGAATTCTGGAAATCGGTACGGCGATTGGTTATTCGACCATGGTTATTGCTGCGGCAATGCCTGCCGCAGCAACCATCATTACGATTGAAAAAGATCCGAATCGTAGCGCAATTGCCCAAAACTTTATAGCGGAAGCAGGAATTTCATCGCGCGTGCAGCTGTGTTGCGGCGACGCCGGACAAATCCTGCATGAGGTTTCCGGACTGTTTGATTTCGTGTTTATCGATGCTGCAAAAGGCCAGTATCTTGATTATCTGCTTACTATTAAGGATAAACTTTCCGCGCAGGCGGTTGTTGTAGCGGATAATGTTTTATTTCGGGGTTTTGTTGAAAATACGGACAATCCACCGCGCCGTTATCGGACCATCGTAAAACGATTGCGAGAGTATTTGAAATTTGTCAATGAATCTTCAGATTTCCATACGGAGGTTCATCGAACTGGTGACGGAATAGCGGTTTCATATTATCAGGGAGGAACTATTCATCATGCATAAACCAGAGTTACTTGCTCCTGCCGGTAATCCGGAAAAACTTCGTATGGCTTTGCGGTACGGGGCGGATGCCGTTTATTTAGGCGGTAAAGATTTTAGCCTGCGGGCTTTTAGTGGTAATTTCTCGCTGGAAGAAATTCAAGAGGCCGTAATTTTTGCTCATAATTTAGATAAGAAAGTATACGTAACCATTAATATTTTTCCGCACAATGAAGATCTAATACAATTGCCGGAATATATCGCCGCTCTGCGGGATATTGGGGTAGACGCCTTTATTATTGCGGATTTAGGGGTTTTTCGAGTGGCGAGGATGGTTGCGCCGGAAATTCCTTTACACATCAGCACCCAGGCCAATAACACCAATTGGGCGTCTGTTTTGGGTTGGCAGGAAATGGGCGCTAAACGGGTAGTATTAGCCAGAGAACTTTCATTGGCAGAAATTCAATTGATCCGCAGCAAAGCATCGTTGGAACTGGAGGCTTTTGTGCATGGCGCGATGTGCATCTCCTATTCCGGACGGTGTTTGTTAAGCAACTACTTAACGGGAAGAGATGCCAACCGGGGAGAATGCGCGCAGCCCTGCCGCTGGAAATATTCATTAGTGGAGGAAACACGGCCGAATGAATATTTGCCGGTACTTGAAGATGAAAGAGGCACCTATATATTCAATTCAAAAGATCTCTGTTTGCTGGAACATATACCTGAGCTTGTTGAAACAGGCCTTAACAGCTTTAAAATTGAAGGCCGGATGAAAAGTGTTTATTATGTTGCGGTTGTGGTAAAAGCATATCGCGACGCAATCGACCGGTATCTTGCCGATCCGGTCAACTATACCATGCAGCCTAAATGGCTGGAAGAAGTAAGCAAGATATCCCACCGGGAATATACAACCGGGTTTTATTTCCGGAAGGCGGGACCGGATGATCAGATCTATGGGTCATCTTCCTATATTCAACCGTATGATTTTGTCGGTTTAGTAAAGGGGTATGATCCGCAGACAAAAATGGCGCTTGTCGAGCAGCGAAACCGTTTCCAGGTGGGGGACGAAGTAGAAATCGTCCAGCCGGGGAAAGATTTTTTCCAACAACGAATCACCGCGATCATCAATGAGGGGGGGGAATCCGTCATTGCTGCTCCTCATCCGCAGCAACTGGTGCAGATTCCTATGGAAGAAGAGGTTGTGGAATTTGCTATGTTACGCCGCAGAGGTGCTGCCAATGTCTAGCGGTCTTCTGCTTCGGGTCGAACCGTGTAAAATTGATTACATAAACCGTATTATGGAAGGCTATGAGTACCTGGGTGTTGTTACGACAATCGATCGCGCCGACGGTTTGTTGATGGTCCGGGTGACTCCGGATACGGTAGATGAAGTGAGAAAAATATTGTCGGACTTGCCGGTACCGGTTATGTTTGAAGAACGGCAATAGGCAAATAGAAAAAAATATGGTAAAATGTTAAAGTCAAAAATTATAGGGTAGTGATCATATGTCAACCAATAAACCATGTGTATTAGTCATTAACGGTCCGAATATAAACTTGCTGGGAACCCGCGAACCGGATGTTTATGGTGCTATGACGTTGGCGGATATTAATCTACGGCTGACAAAACAGGCAGCGGAACTAGGAGTAGAGGTTGATTTTCTACAAACGAACCACGAAGGCGTTATGGTTGATAGTATACAGCAATCTGTTGGCAAGTATGCTTGTATAATCATAAATCCTGCGGCTTTTTCGCATTATAGCATAGCCGTGCGTGACGCGCTGGCTGCTGTTGCTGTTCCGGCAGTGGAAGTTCATATGTCCAATATTCACGCGCGAGAAGAATTTCGACATCATTCCGTTGTTTCTCCTGTTGTACAAGGGCAGATTGTTGGGTTTGGTGCGGACAGCTATTTCCTTGCATTGCAATACGCTGCAAAGCTTGTTGTGAAGGAGGGAAAACCGGTTGAGTGAACGAATTGCACGTCTTAGAACTTATTTGCAACAACAAAAATTGGATGGTGTAATCGTCAGTAAACCGGAAAATCGACGTTATTTTAGCCAATTCAACGGTACAACAGGAATGTTGCTGATTACTGCAACCTCAGCATATTTTTTAACGGATTTTCGTTACATAGAGCAAGCGGAGCAGCAAGCCCAAGGGTATACAATTGTTGATGCCGGTTCGAAATATGGCAGCAAGCTGTCCGACTTATGTCAAAAGTCTGGGGGAATTGCACGGGTTGGCTTCGAATGTGATTATGTAACTTGGAATGAATGCAACTCTTTGAAACAAGAAATGGCAAATGTTGTTTTGGAACCGGTAAAACTTGATTTTTTTCGGATGGTAAAAGATGAGACGGAAATTACTGCGATCCGTGAAGCCGTGCGGATTGCCGATGCGGCTTTTGAGCAAATTATGCCATTGATACAACCAGATATCCGGGAAATTGATGTAGCTTGTGAACTGGAATATATCATGCGTAAATTAGGTTCGGAACGACCGGCGTTTGATACGATTATCGCTTCAGGCAAGCGGGGTGCCTTACCGCATGGCCTGGCTTCCGAAAAACGAATTGAACCAGGCGATATGATTACGATGGATTTTGGCGCTGTATTTGCAGGGTATCATTCGGATATTACACGGACTGTTGTTCTTGGGCGCGCGGATCCGAAGCAGCGTGAAATATACGATGTGGTATTGTCCGCGCAATTGGCTGGCGTCAATGCGGTGGCAGTTGGGAAGAAGTGCCAGGAAATCGATGCCGTTGCCCGTAAAGTCATTGAAGATGCTGGCTATGGAAAGTTTTTTGGCCATGGATTAGGCCATAGCTTAGGGTTGGCGATCCACGAAGAACCGCGTTTTTCTCCCAGCGCTGGAGAAATCGTTTTGGAAACCAATATGGTAATGACTGTGGAGCCGGGTATTTATCTGCCTGAGTGGGGCGGGATCCGGATTGAAGATACAGTGCTTGTTTCTGACCAGCGGGGGGTTATACTGACTTCCAGCACCAAGAAACTGATAGAATTAGATTGTTAAATAAGGAGGAAATAGAATGATTTCGAGTAATGATTTTCGGACAGGTGTAACGATTGAAATTGACAATGATGTATGGCAAGTAGTGGATTTCCAGCATGTAAAGCCAGGAAAAGGTGCCGCTTTTGTTCGGGCTAAGTTAAAAAATGCCAGAACGGGTGCTGTAGTAGAGCGGACGTTTAATGCCGGCGAAAAAGTTCCTAAAGCCCATGTAGATCGGCGGGAAATGCAATATTTGTATGCCAGTGATGATATGTACAACTTTATGGATAATGAAACTTATGAACAAATCGCGTTAACCCCGGCTCAATTGGGTGATGCCACAAAATTCCTGAAAGAAAATATGAGCATCGGCATTATGTTTTTCCAAGGATCAATCATCGGTGTCGACGTTCCCAATTCGGTTGAATTGACAGTCATTGAAACGGATCCCGGCATTCGTGGAGATACTGCTACCGGCGGCACAAAACCGGCGAAACTGGAAACCGGATATGTTGTTAAAGTGCCGTTATTTATTAATATAGGTGATGTATTGCGGATTGATACTCGTTCCGGCGATTACATCGAACGTGCTTAATTGAAAATGGCCTGAAATAATTCCCTCTGAGACTCATGTTGCCATGGAACAGGGATTTGCTTCCCTTAGTTTTTGCGTGATGTGGTTTAGAGGGAACTTTTTTCGCTTGTAGACTTTGTAAAGCATAGAATAGTTTGATATAATTATTTAAATATGAAAATATTGTTAAGACAAACAGCTTTCACTATACAGCACTCGTTTACGTAAAGGGGGGGAGTCATATGGAGAACCGTGCGGTTGAAAAGACAGAGCGCAATGAAACCGGGTTAATCCGGATTGCTGATGAAGTGGTTGGCATCATTGCCGGTCTTGCAGCAACGGAAGTACCTGGAGTCGCCGGTATGAGCGCCGGACTTGTCGGCGGAATTGTCGAGATGCTTGGTAAAAAGAATTTGGCCAAAGGGGTAAAGGTTGAAGTCGGTGAACGGGAAGCGGCGGTAGATCTTTATATTATTGTTGAATACGGAGTTCGGATTCCTGATGTTGCTTTACGGGTGCAGGAAAACGTGAAACGGGCAATCGAATCAATGACCGGCCTTGATGTTGTAGAAGTGAATGTCCATATTCAAGGTGTTGGCTTTGCTCCGGAAGAAAAAGAAGAAGATATTCGGGTGCGATAGAAAGGAGTAATTATGGGCATTTTTGACCGAATTATTTTATCTATTTATACTTTCTTCTTAGCCTTTATTTCGTTAGGCGTAATATTATTAGCATTGCGGCTAATCCCACTTGAATTTGTGTTGACATGGATTTCGTATATGTATGGACAATGGGAGGCCAGCTTGGTTGGCGCCGTATTCTTCTTGGTCAGTGTTCGCTTGCTATTGGCTGGGGTGCGCTCCAAACGAGTGAAGAGCATGTTGATCCACCATACGGAAATGGGGGATGTTCAGGTTTCGTTACGGGCTATAGAAAATTTGGTGGAAAAGACGGCCCGCCATATTCGCGGGGTTCGCGGGGTTGATGTTAAGGTGTCGCAAAGCGATCATGGGTTGAAGGTTGGGATAAAAGCGGTTGTCAGTTTAGACGGCAATATTCCGTCGATTACAGCTGAAATGCAGGATGCAGTTCATAAGTACATCAAAAATACAGTGGGCGTTGACTTGGCTGACGTCAAAATCGTGGTTGAAAATATATCTAATGAATTTAAAGCCCGGCAACGTGTCGAATAAGGAGTGGTAATGTGGATGCTAATTTATGGCGGGAAATTTGGGATCAACACTCCGGTAAAATTATAGGAGCAATCGCGGGCTTATTGATTGGCGTGTTTATTCTTACCTTTGGCTTTTTTCGCACGCTGTTTGTGATATTATGTGTTGCGGCAGGTTGTATTATTGGTAAAAAAATTGATGAAAAAGAAGATCTTATGGATATCCTGGACCGGTTATTGCCGCCAGGATACCACCGGTAGGAAAAGAGAGGGAAACGATGAGTCGAAGAAAAGCCAGAGAGATGGCATTGCAAACGTTATTCCAATTGGATTTTAATCAAATGGAACAGGATGCCGCAATGCAAGCCGTATTTTCAGAAAATGAAACGGTATCCAAAAGTGCCAAAGAGTATGCCGAGTTACTGGTTAAGGGAACGCGCGATCATTTGGCGGAAATTGATGGGATTATATCGGAAGCCGCGATTGGCTGGAAACTAGACCGGATGGCTGGGGTAGACCGTAATATTACCCGCATGGCAATATTTGAAATGCGGTTTGCTGAAGAAACGTTGGCTCCTAATGTAATTATTAATGAAGCTGTGGAATTGGCCAAACTATTCGGTTCAGCCGAAACAAGCCGTTTCATTAATGGGATTTTGGGGTCGTTGGTCAAAAAAACGCAAAAATAGCACAGCCAAGACGATATTGTCAAAGGTTCGATTCGTGTCATTTTCTTGCGTGTTGCGGAGACTTGGCTCAAGCCAGGTCTTTTTCTGGTGAACCTAGTTTCGACAGCGGCTAGCACTGTCGTTGATATAAGTGAGCCTTAGGTTCGGAGGGGGTTATTGCCCCCGCCGAACCCTTAGAGCGAACTTAAGACTGAGGCTCGAAATCTTTGATTTCGCGAAGCCGAAGTTTCCCTTTAGGGTTTCGAGTGTTATAGCCTGTTGATCCCCGACCTAAGAGGGCGGGGTCCCTGTGCCCTGTGGGTATTACAGGCTGTTAACGAGATAAAACCCGCGTTTGACGGGTTTTCTAATAAGATTTGTAATAAGCAACCTGGTGAAGGTGATTGAGATGCAAATTATTAGTGTTAGTGAATTAACCCGGCACATCAAATCTTTATTTGATTCGGATCCGTTATTAGGGTTCCTCTATATACGGGGTGAAATTTTTAATTTCAAACGTCACTATTCCGGCCACTGTTATTTTACGTTGAAAGATCAGGGCAGCACTATACGGGCGGTTATGTTTAAGGGACGGGCGCAATATTTAAAATTTGCGCCGTATGATGGTTTGAAAGTAGTAGCCGGCGGGCGGGTCACCGTGTTTGAACGGGATGGCCAATATCAACTCTACGTTGATCAGTTGATGCCGGAAGGCATCGGGGAATTGAGTCTTGCATTCGAACAACTAAAAAAGAAGTTGACGGAAGAAGGCTTGTTCGATGAAAAGAGAAAAAAAGCGCTGCCTTTTTTTCCAAAATCGGTTGGTATTGTTACTTCACTTACCGGTGCCGTTTTACGGGATATTATGACCGTTTCCAAACGACGCAATCCGAATATTGCATTGACTTTATATCCAGTGCAAGTCCAGGGGACTGAAGCGCCAACGCAAATTGCTCATGCAATTGAAGTTTTTAACCGCCTCAAAACGGTCGATGTGATGATTATCGGCCGGGGCGGCGGGTCCATTGAAGAGCTTTGGGCTTTCAATGATGAAAAGGTAGTTCGGGCGATTGCCGCGTCCGCGATCCCTATTGTATCCGCTGTAGGACATGAAACCGATTATACACTTGCGGATTTTGCTGCTGATTATAGAGCGGCTACTCCGTCCCATGCTGCTGAAATAGTTGTGCCGGAGACTGCTGTTTTACGCCAGCGGGTGATGAGGCTGCGATCCAGTTTGACAACGAATATCCGTGCCTTGGTACGTAATGCAGTTATGCAGGTGACAAGGCTGATAAACAGGAGGGTGTTTTCCAATCCGCAGGATTTGCTTGTGTCCCGACAGCAAACAGTAGATATGCTTGGACAGCGTTTGATCCGGGCGATGCAGCGCATCCACACGGCAAAGCAAAACCGGTTGCAAGTATTGTCGGGTAAGCTGGATATGCTAAGTCCGCTGGCTGTTTTATCACGCGGTTACAGTATTACCCGTTTGCCTGATGGACAAGTGTTGCAGTCAGCGGAAGAGGTTTTCCCGGGCCAGAAATTAGAGGTGGTTTTACGCCGTGGTATGTTGGGCGTCAACGTGACTACTGTGGAAAAAGGTGAAATAGATGGCAAAAAGTAAAACCGAAAACAAACAGCAAGAACTGAATTTTGAAGAAGCGCTGCATCAGTTGGAAATGATTGTGAACCAAATGGAGGCCGGAGAACTTCCGTTAGAGCAAGCGTTGACTTCTTTTTCAGAAGGTATTCGTTTGTCCGGCATATGTTTGACGAAATTAAGCGATGCAGAGAAAGTCATAGACAAAATGATTCTAGAAGAACAAGGCGTTTTGACAGAAAAAAAACTGGTGCTAAAAGGGGATGCGGATAATGCTTAAGGAGTATTTGAAATCGCGAGCCGTTCTTGTGGAAGAGATGATGAACAAGCTTGTTCCCGAGAAAGGCGTTCAACCGCCTGTAATCTTTGAGGCAATGCGCTACAGCCTTTTTGCCGGCGGAAAGCGTCTGCGTCCGATCCTGCTGATGGCATCGGCTGAAGCAGTTGGTGCAGACGGCAAACAATTTTTGCATGTTGCTTCCGGATTGGAGATGATCCATACGTATTCTTTGATCCATGATGACTTGCCGGCAATGGATGATGATGATTACCGGCGGGGAAAATTAACGAACCATAAGGTATACGGTGAAGGAATGGCAGTTTTGGCTGGGGATGCCCTGTTGACGGAAGCGTTTCAATCGATCCTTGAACAGCCGGGTGTTGAAGCCGGAACGCTATTGGCGGTCGCACAAGAAATCACGGCTGCAATTGGCGCCTATGGTATGGTTGGCGGACAGGCTCTGGATTTAATTTCGGAAGGAAGAATGATTGAACCGGATACGCTGCGCTTTATGCATCAGGCAAAAACGGGCGCATTATTCCGGAGTGCAGTTCGCTCCGGGGCTATTCTTGCGGGAGCCAATCCTTCCCAATTGGCAGCATTGACCCGTTATTCCGAACAATTTGGCCTGGCGTTTCAAATCACTGATGATATTTTAGATGTTACCGGTACCCAGGAAGCCATTGGAAAGCCGGTTGGCAGCGATGAAAAAAATCAAAAGGCTACGTATGTTAGCCTGTATTCATTAGAACAAGCCCGTGATATGGCTCGGGAGGCGATTGAGGCGGCTCTATCCGCATTGATCATTTTTGGACCGGAAGCGGATGTTTTACGAGGGTTAGTGAAACAATTGATTGTTCGGGACCATTAATTTTTGCCGGTTTTTTTGCTATACTCATCAAGTATACAAAAATATGGTATACTAATACATGGTATTCAGATTGTCTTGATTATTGAAAGAGGGGAACGCATGTTACACAACCTGCTTTCTACGGTTAACCGGCCGCAAGATTTAAAAAATTTCTCTGTAACGCAGATGGAACGGTTAGCTGAAGAAATTCGTGAGTTACTTATTAATACGGTTGCCAACAACGGAGGGCATCTTGCACCTAATTTGGGAGTGGTTGAATTAACCATTGCAATACATGCTGTATTCGATAGTCCTCGCGATAAAATCATTTGGGATGTGGGCCATCAGGCGTATGTTCATAAAATCTTAACCGGCAGGCGGGATCAGTTTTCAACAATCCGTCAGTTCGGCGGTTTGAGCGGGTTTCCGAAACGTAGTGAAAGCGAGCATGATGCGTTTGGTACAGGACATTCCAGCACGTCTATATCTGCTGCTGTTGGAATGGCATTGGCCCGTGATATATCGGGGGAACGCCATAAAGTCCTTGCCGTGATTGGGGACGGCTCTTTGACGGGCGGACAGGCATACGAAGCTCTGGATCAAGCAGGCCATTTAGGAAATGATTTAACTGTGATCCTCAATGATAATGAAATGTCAATAGCCCGCAATGTTGGCGCAATGGCTACCTATTTATCAAAAATTCGGACTGATCCTACGTATTCTCGGGTAAAACGCGATATGGAACTGTTGCTGCGTCGTATCCCTGCTATTGGCGAGACCGTTGCCAAAACAGCGGAACGGATGAAAGATAGTTTTAAATATTTTTTGATTCCGGGAATGATTTTTGAAGAATTGGGTTTTACCTATCTTGGGCCGATTGATGGACATAATGTACCTGCTTTGCTGGACGTGTTGGGAAAAGCAAAAACGATGCAGGGACCTGTCCTTGTACATGTTATAACGTGCAAGGGAAAAGGCTATACTCCTGCGGAATGCAGTGCCGATAAATTTCATGGGATCGGACCGTTTTGTATTGAATCAGGGAAAGTAATCCCTCATGGGGATACTCCGACGTATACTTCCGTTGCAGGAAAAGCGTTGGTGGAATTAGCAGAAAAAGATCAAGATATTGTTGCCATCACGGCGGCTATGCCGCAAGGGACAGGCTTGGGGACTTTTGCTGATCGTTACCCTAAACGTTTTTTTGATGTAGGAATAGCGGAACCGCATGCGATTACCATGGCGGCGGCGATGGCGGCAGAAGGGAAAAAACCGGTTATTGCTATTTATTCGACGTTTTTTCAGCGTGCTTATGACCAGGTTGTACATGACGTTTGTTTGCAGGAACTGCCGGTTACTTTTTTATTAGACAGGGCAGGAATTGTTGGTGAAGATGGCCCTACCCATCATGGTGTATTCGATTATGCTTATCTGCGTCATATTCCCAATATGACGATTATGGCGCCGAAAGACGAAAATGAATTGCGGCATATGTTGTATACTGCGATTTACCATAATGGCCCGGTTGCTATCCGCTATCCGCGAGGCAATGGGCAGGGCGTGCCAATTAATGATCCGTTTCATCCTATTGAAATAGGATGTAGCGAAAAACTATATTCAGGCCGGGACGTTGTATTTTTAGCAACCGGCGTTATGGTTGAACCTTGTCTTGGTGCCAGGGAATTGTTGGCGAAAGAAGGGATTCAGGCCGGAGTGGTTAACGCTCGCTTTGTTAAACCGATTGATGCGGCAATGGTCCGAGATTTGGCTGAAAGCGGTGCAGTGATTGTAACGGTAGAAGACCATGTATTGCAAGGCGGGTTTGGTTCAGCCGTTCTGGAATGTATCAATTCGCAGCATTTAACCGGGGTAAAATTGTTGCGGCTGGGATTGCCGGATCAATTTATCGAACATGGGGGCCGGGATCATTTGCTGGCTCAGTTTGGCTTGACAGCTGACGGCATTAGTGCCGCTGCCAAGGAGTACTTTAATCAGTATGGAGCAAAGTAGATGCAAAAAGAACGACTGGATGTTTTGTTAGTGAATAGAGGGCTCGTTCCAAGCCGTGAACGAGCCAAAACGACAATTATGGCCGGCTTGGTCATTGTTGATGGAAAGAAGATTGACAAAGCGGGAACGATGGTCGCAACCGATGCGGAAATCCGGGTTTGTGGTGACAGTATCGGTTATGTAAGCCGTGGCGGCCTAAAGCTGGCTAAAGCATTACAAGCTTTTTCCCTCGATTTAACGGGAAAAGTAATGGCAGATATCGGCGCGTCGACAGGTGGTTTCACTGATTGTGCTTTAAAAAATGGCGCTGCCCGTGTCTACGCGATTGATGTCGGTTATGGTCAGCTTGCCTGGTCTCTTAGGACGGATGACCGGGTCATCAATATGGAAAGAACGAATATTCGCAATGTTGAACCGGAACATATCGGACAATTACTGGACTTTGTGTCGATCGATGTAGCGTTTATCTCTTTGGATAAAGTGTTGCCGACTGTGTATAAATTACTGCTGCCGCAGGGAAATGTGGTGGCATTAATAAAACCCCAGTTTGAGGCGGGAAAAGAAAAGGTGGGTAAAAAAGGGGTAGTAAAAGATCCGCAGGTTCACCGGGAAGTGATCCGGAAAGTAATGGCTACTGCTCAGCAACTTGGCTTTTCTTTACAAGGTTTGACTTTTTCGCCGGTCAAAGGACCGGAAGGTAACATTGAATATCTGCTGCTTTTGCTTAAATCTCCAGAACCTGGAAAAATCACAACGGACGCGGTGGAGCAGGTTGTGCAGGAAGCGCATGCGGCATTAATAGCCTGATGGGGGTTTGTGATGTGTTGACGATCGGTCTCTTTCCCAATACCAAAAAACAAAGTGTAGGAACGGTATTGGGCTGGATGATACAATATTTGAAAGAGCGGAACGTTAAAATTATGATGAGTGAAACGGCGGCGCAAGAAATGGGTTACCCTGAACTTGCCGGCAGCCGGGAAAAAATGCAGGAAGAAATTACTCTTGGCATGACGTTGGGCGGCGATGGGACTTTGCTGAGCACAGCCCGTGAAATCGCACCGGTTGGAATTCCTGTATGCGGTGTGAATATGGGGCAACTCGGCTTTTTGACTGAAGTGGAGTTGCCGCAACTGGGCCAGGCTTTGGATAAAATTATCAATGGCGATTATTATATTGAAGAACGATTGATGCTGGATGCAATGATCGTTAGAGGCAATGATACGATCTATCTTTCATCGGCTTTAAACGATGTTGTTGTGAGTAAAGGCGGTTTCTCCCGCATGATCCGGATGAAACTGTTTATTGACGGGCAATTTACAACGGATTATCCGGCGGATGGATTAATTGTTGCGACTTCAACCGGATCTACTGGCTATTCTCTTTCTGCCGGTGGACCCATTGTCAATCCAAGCTTAAAAGTAATCATTTTGACGCCGATTTGTCCGCATTCTCTCCACACCCGGTCTTTGGTCGTTTCGGAAAAAGAGGAAATAAAAATATTATTGCAGGCAACGCATGAAGATATTGTATTGACTGTCGATGGGCAGACCGTCTATAAATTGTTGCCGGAAGATGTTGTATTGGTGAAACGCTCTCCTTACAGGGCGCGGTTTGTCCGTTTTTCAGAATCCAGCTACTATCAAACGTTACGGACGAAATTACGGCGAGGCAATGACTATGAAGTTATCTAATGCGGTAAAAATGGCTCATCAATTGCTGCTTTCTCCATTATCGCGCGCACAGTGTGTTGTTGATGCAACTGCGGGAAACGGACATGACACCTTATTTTTGGCAGAAAATACGCCGGCAAACGCAGCCATTTTCGCATTTGATATACAACAAACTGCACTGGACAAAACAACGCAGCGAATTGCTGCGCAGGGGTTTGCTTCGAAAGTTCGCTGTATTTTAGACAGTCACGTTGAGATCGTTTCTCATTTAACCAGGGAAATAGATGTCGCTATGTTTAACCTGGGTTATTTGCCAGGTGGTTCAAAAACGATTACTACGCAGGCAAAGACAACGGTATCGGCACTGCAAAAGTTATTGCCGCGTCTTTCGTTAGGCGGCAAAGTAGCAGTGGTTGCTTACCCTGGTTATCCGTCAGGCGAAGAAGAGAGTGTGACGCTTCATCATTTTTTACAATCACTTTCGCAACAAGAATATGTTGCAAGCAGTTATGCGATGCTGAATCAAGTGAATCAGCCGCCGGTATTATATATGATCGAAAAAATAGGAGGGGAAGCCGGTGAAGGGACTGCGTCATGCAAAAATTAAAGAAATAATCGAACGCAAGGTAATTGAGACGCAAGAAGATTTGGCTGAGGCGTTGCGGTTGGAAAATATAACAGTGACACAAGCTACCGTTTCGCGGGACATAAAGGAGTTAATGCTGGTTAAAGTCCCTACAAGCGATGGACGTTATCATTATGCGTTTCCGCAGGAACAGAATATTGTTCTTTGCCAGTCTCGGATGGAAAGAACGTTTCGAGATTCTCTCGTCGATATTGATTACAGTTCTAATATCATTGTGCTGAAAACTTTGCCTGGAACGGCGCAGGCGATTGCATATACGATAGATTCTGTGAAATGGCCGGAAATTTTAGGAACCGTAGCGGGAGACGACACTATTTTTGTCATTGTTAAGCCGCCGGAAGCAGTTCCGCAAGTCATGGCAAAGTTTAAGGCTTTGCTGCATTCGTAAGCATAATTTAAAAGCAAGGTGGGGAATGGCGATTGCTGAAATCCTTACATGTAATGAATTTTGCGTTGATTGAAGAAGCAAAAATTGAGTTTGTTGAGGGATTAAACATTTTAACCGGTGAAACCGGGGCAGGAAAGTCAATATTAATTGACGCTTTCAACAGTGTATTGGGAGGACGGGCTTCTACCGATGCCATTCGTTCTGGCTGTGATTATTTTCGCGTAGAAGCTTTGTTTGATATTCCCTGCGCCAATCCGGTTACCGGGTTACTGGAAGAGCAAGGAATTCCACTTGAGGCTGATAATCAATTGATTGTAAGCCGTCGCTTATCAGCCCATGGGAAAAATGTAAACCTGGTAAATGGGTGTAATGTACCTTTGGCCATTTTACGAAAAATAGGCGGATTTCTCGTGGATATGCACGGACAGCATGAGAACCAGGCTTTATTGCGGCCGGAATTTTTTTTAAGATTGGTTGATTCCTGCACGGATGAGATACCGCCGATCCTTACTTCCTATCAAACTATCTATCAAGAATGGCTGGAGACAGCTAAACAGCTGTCGGCTATGGAGGCTAGTGCCCGTGAACGGGCCCAGAGACTGGATATGCTGACTTGGCAAACGCAGGAAATTAGCGCGGCCAATCTTAAGATTGGCGAAGAAGCAGCGATACAGAGCGAAATTGCTCTCCTTACTAATGCAGAAAAGATCAATAAATCGATTCAACGTATTTATTCTCTATTCTATCAAGGCCAGTCCGGGGATCATAACGGTGTTATTGCCGACTTGGCGGAGATAAAGCGGGAAATAGAGCACATCGTCCGTTTTGATGACCGAGTACAGACATATTTGACTGCGATCAATGACGCTTATTATCAGTTGGAGGAAGCGGGAATCGGTCTGCGCGATTATGCGGAAAATATGGACTTTAATTCAGATCGTTTGTCCCAACTGCAAGAACGGATGGACATTCTTTATAAACTCAAGAAAAAATATGGGGCGACGGAAGAAGAAATTTTAACCTATCACCATCAAGCATTGGAAGAATTGGACTCGATTGTGAATCATGAAGAACGAACGGCAAATTATGTTCAACGTCGAGATCAACTTCAGGCGCAATTGCGAGCGGCAGCTGACCAACTGCACTTCCTGCGCCGCCGGTCGGCAGAAGAGATGGCGGCTCAAATTTGTTCTCATTTGGCAGATATGGGAATGGCTAAAGCAATATTGACGGCAAAAGTCATTCCTACCAGCACTTTTTCTCCTACCGGCGCTGATGAGTTAATTTTGTTATTTTCAGCAAATCCGGGAGAAGAACCGAAACCGTTACAAAAAATCGCTTCCGGTGGTGAATTATCGCGAATCGCTTTGGCAATAAAGTCTGTTTCCGCTGAACGGGATGATATGGGCACCATGGTGTTCGATGAAATTGACACTGGGATTGGCGGACAGACTGCAAGAATGGTGGGCGAAAAAATTGGCCGGGTCGGTTGTGAAAAACAAGTATTATGCATTACGCACCTGCCGCATATTGCTTGTATGGCTGATTCTCATATTTATATTGAAAAAAGCGTGAACGACGAGCGGACTCAGACAGTTGTCCGAACCTTGGACCATCCAGCGAGGTTAATCGAACTTACCCGAATGATGGGCGGCGATAATTTAAACCGGCTGGCAGTGGAAAATGCGGAACAATTGCTGGCTGCTGCACAGGCCAAGAAACAAAGTTGGAAAAAGGAAAAGAAAAAAGCAAGGATTGAAGGAGAACAAGATGGAAGCGTATGAAAAATTATTACAGGGTAGTTCCCGGGTGAAAATCTTAGTGGGCGAGTTTGGAAGCGGCAAGACAGAATTGGCCATGAATTATGCGTTAGCATTGCGTGCCAACGGGACCAATACTGCAATCGTCGATATTGATTTAGTGAAACCTTATTTTCGGACACGCGACCATGATCATGTTTTAGAGGAAAGCGGAATCGTTTTGGTTGCTTCGGATAAACGGCTGTCGAGCGCAGATTTACCGATACTGCCGCAAAATTTGTCGAGAATACTGTGTGATACGAACTATCAGGTGATTATGGACGTTGGCGGCGGGGAATCTGCAATTGTACTTGGTCAGCTGCAAAAACAGTTGAACGCAGTTTCTTATCAAGCCAGTATGGTAATTAATACTTGTCGCCCGTTTACCCGGGATAAAGACGGGATTATTCAGACGCTGCGACGCATTGAACTAGCATCACGATTAAAAATCAGCGGATTGATTTCTAATACCAATCTGGCGCAAGAAACTACCAGCACACATGTTTATGAGGGCCTGAAAATTGTTGAGAGCGTGGCAGCAGAATTGCAATTGCCGATTTTATGGGTGGTTGTGCCGGAGTGGCTGGCGGAGAATGTAAAGATCGATTACCCTGTATTTGTTTTAAAACGGCAAATACAATATCCAGGAGCAGTATAACACAAATATAAGTGAGCCTTAGGTTCGGAGGGGGTTATTGCCCCCGCCGAACCCTTAGAGCGAACTTAAGACTGAGGCTCGAAATCTTTGATTTCGCGAAGCCGAAGTTTCCCTTTAGGGTTTCGAGT
>Ga0316604_10001123_pt1 | contig 25523 bp, 3 predicted proteins | sample OWC_soil_day20_C_FD_207650 | JGI IMG/M metagenome (GOLD analysis project Ga0316604, IMG submission 207650) | Wetland soil microbial communities from Old Woman Creek delta, Ohio, United States - OWC_soil_day20_CT | ecosystem: Environmental > Terrestrial > Soil > Wetlands | place: USA: Ohio...
CCTATGATGATATCTTCCTGACCCGTATAACGATATAACAAAGCAGTGACCAGTGCCACCAGGCCCGAAAATAAATTCTGTGATGATAACTGTTTTAAACCCTGGTAAAGGTCATCTCTCAGTAAACGGCTGATCTTACCTCCATGGTAAGTCTTCTGGGCCGGACGCGGTTTATCGCCCAGCAATTCCAGCACCGGCATCTCTCCATAAAAGCGCTCGTGCCAGTAAGTACGGTCAGCCTCATGCAGGTGCTGGGCCTGCCAATCGCTATAATCTTTATACTGGATACGCAATGCGGGTAAGGAGCTTCCACCTGTATACAGGTGAAGTAATTCCCTGATCAGCACACTCATGGACCAACCATCGCTGATGATGTGGTGCATCACAAACCCCAGTACCCATCGACGATCTGCCACCTGGTACAGCGTTGCACGTAGTAATGAACGATTCGAAAGATCAAAAGCTTCCACATAATCCTGCGTCAGCAAACTATTTAAGTCAGCCGGCGTGCTACGCAGATCAATATAATTAATCGTAAATGCTATACTTGGTTGTATAAACTGACGCACCTCTCCCTGACTATCTTCACGGAAAAAAGTACGCAGTATTTCATGACGCGCGATCAGTTCATTCAAGCACTGTTCCAGTTTAGACACATCCAGGTTACCTTCGAATATATAAGCAGCCGGTATATTATAAGCGACGTTTCCGCCCTCCAATTGACTTAATATCCACAAACGGCGCTGTGCTGAAGACAAAGCATAACTTTCCTGCACGCCTACCTGTGGTATCTGTATGAAAGTTTTGGGTACACCTATATCGATCAGTTTAGCCTGTTCTTCGAGTACCGGGTGACTGAATAAATCCTGTAATTCTACTTTTACACCAAATCGCCTATGCAAATGTCCTACAAGACGCGTTGCTTTCAAACTGTGACCACCCAACAGGAAGAAGTTGTCCTTTACACTTATTTTATCTTTACTTACATCCAGTACTTCACTCCATATCTCTGCTATTCCCCACTCAATATCATTACCCGGCGCAACATAATCTTTTCCAGCACTTAAACCATCTGGTAATGGCAAGGATCGTTTATCTACTTTGCCACTGGCATTTAATGGTAAGACAGGAAGCTGTATGAACTGGTTCGGTATCATATACTCCGGTAACTGGGTGATCAACCATGACCTGATGCTTTCTGCCCAAAGCTCTTCATTACCACTGATATAAGCAACCAGCATACTTTCGCCATGCCTGTCTGTGTGCACAATCGCTGCTGCCGCTGTTATGTCTGTATATTGTTGTAAAGTCCGTTCAATCTCACCCAGCTCTATCCGGTAACCACGGACCTTTACCTGTTCATCTCTACGGCCGGTGAATGAGAGCACCCCATCCGGCAACCAATACCCGATATCACCTGTGCGGTACATGCGTTCTCCTTCCCTGAAAGGATCAGGACAAAACTTCTCAGCCGTCAGTACCGGATTATTCAGGTATCCTTTGGCTAGTCCACGGCCTGCTATGTATATCTCACCAGGTACACCAACAGGTAACAGGCGGGCATTTTCATCTAAAACATAGATGCGGGTATTAGCTATAGGGCTACCTATTGGCACTGTATCGCTACTTACTGCTGTAGCATTAAATGAAAACGTAGTAGCACAAATACTGGATTCCGTAGGTCCATAAGCGTTAATATATTTCCCGGTTTGTGAGAATGCTACCGCCTTGTCAAGGACAGCTGCTTCTCCAGCAGTCACCAACCGTTTTAAGGATTGAATATTAGGTATGGAGAGCAGTTTGACTATAGCAGGTGGCAAGGTTGCTAACGCGATATGCTCATCAGTAATATATTTTTCCAGCGTTGCCGGTTGTTTTTTCTTTTCTTCTTCAATGATACACAATACTGCTCCTGCGGCCAATGCAACAAATATTTCAGATACTGAAGCATCAAATGAAGGCGAAGCAAACTGTAAATGTTTTTCTCCTGCTACTGCCCCAAATAAATCCTTCTGGGCGTAAATGGTGTTAACAATCGCTTCATGGGCAATCATCACTCCTTTGGGATTTCCGGTGGAGCCAGAAGTGTATATCACATAGGCAAGATCCATGTTGCTGATAACAATAGCCGGGCTGAATACCGGTGTATCAATAGTATCCATCTGAAGGTCCATGACAAACATGCCACCCTCAAAATAGTCAAGATCAAATATGTAATCTGTCTGGGTCAATAAAATGGCCGCCTGAGTATCCTTTAAAATATATTTTTTGCGAGATGCCGGATAAGCCGGATCTATTGGTACATATGCAGCACCACTCTTTAATATACCCAATATGGCAACGATGAGTTTTTCAGATCTATCCAGCATAATGGCTATCAGCTGATCTGCCCCCGCAGCATAATTCTCTTTCAGATAATGGGCGAGCTGATTAGCACGCTCATCCAGCTCCCTGTAGGAAAGGACTGTTTTGCCAAATACCACTGCTGCTGCATCCGGCCTTATTTCAGCCTGTGTTTCAAAAAGGCTGACGATATTACTGTTGTCAGGATAAGCAATTGCAGTATTATTAAAAGTAGTCAGCAACTGCTGTTGTTCAGCAGTATGCAGGTAATCCAGTTCATTAATCGGGGCGGATGGATGAAGCAGGATGTCTGAACAGAGCTGTTCAAGATGCCTGAGTATCTGCAAGACCAGTTTTTCAGGATAGATATCAGTGTTATACACACATTCTACTTCCAATCCATTGACATTTTCAAAAAAGTCAAACACCAGGTCAAAGCGGCTGGTATCATTCCTTACGCCCTCATAACTTTTTATTTCCAACCCGTTTAGAAGGTTCTGTTCCAACACATTTGCATCTCCGTTCTGCAGCATCACTTCCACTTCAAAAAGTGCATTGCGGCTCCGGTCATGCGATATCTGCAACTCATCCAGCAGTGTATCAAATGGTAATAACTGGTGAGCATTGGCTCCCAATGTACGCTCACGTACATATGACAACAGTGCGGTAAATGTATCCTGGCCTTTAAAACGGGAACGGATCGCCAATGTATTTGCGTACAATCCTATCTGTTCTTCGAGATCAATATGATCCCTGCCTGCAATAGGGGATCCGATTATAATATCTTCCTGGCCGGTATAGCGGTATAATAATACATTTACTGCTGCTACCAGTGTCATAAACAGCGTAGCATGCTGCTCATTGGCCAACTCTTTTAACCCATTGTATAATGTTTGATCTATTTTTTTATGTATTCTGGCGCCAACATAGGTTTTTATCGCAGGACGGGTGAATGTGCCGGGAATATCCAATACTGGTAATTCTCCTTTAAACTGATCCAGCCAGTAAGGACGATGATTTTCCAATGCAGCGCCACTCAGTTGTGTTGCCTGCCACGTGGCGTAATCCTTATATTGTATACGCAATGGCGATAATGCGGCTGTTCCATTGTATATCGCTAACAGCTCCCGGATAAAGACGCCGATAGACCAGCCATCACTGATGATGTGGTGTATAACAAAACTGAATAACCACTTGCCTGTTGACAACTGATACAGGCAGGCACGTAACAATGGACCACTGCTCAGGTTAAAGACATAGTTGAAGTCTGCCGTCAGCGCATCATTTGCTGATACTACGTAATCCTGGTAGTGAAGTTTAAAATCAATTGAAGGCAGGATAAACTGGCGTACCTCTCCTTCATCTTCGCGGAACACGGTGCGCAGGACTTCATGACGGGCGATTAAAGTTTTGAATGCATCTTCCAGGGCGACCTTATCCAGCGAACCTGTGAACACGTATGCGCCTGTAATATTATATGCTACACTTCCACCTTCCAGCTGGCTCAATACCCATATACGACGCTGGGAAGAGGATAATACATAACTACTTTGTACCGGCGCTAACGGTATCCCTGCAAAGGCAGTACGTGTTGAACCCGACAGTAACAACGCCTGTTGTTCAAGCTCCGGGTACGTAAAGATTTCACGGATACCAACCTTCACCTCAAAAACCTGGTACAGCTGACTCACCAGCCGTGCTGCTTTCAGACTATGACCACCCAGTTCGAAAAAGTTCGAATGGATACCAATCCGGGCTGCATCTATGCCTAACAACTCACTCCATACATGTACCAGTCCCTGTTCGACTGCTGTACGTGGCGCCACATAGCCTTCACCGCTTTCAATCTCTTCCCCATCCATTGTCACCAGCAGCTGACGGTCTACCTTTCCATTATGGTTCAGTGGCAGCGCTGATACACGGATCATTCGCTGTGGAACCATGTAGGAGGGCAAATGCGCTCCCAGGTAACTTCGTAGGCCTGATAACGAACTCCCAACTATATATGCATGTAATTCTTTATTGCCATCTGCTCCTGTTCCCGTTAAGACTACTGCTGCACTCACCCCTTCATGGCTTTGCAGCCGCGCGGTAATCTCTCCGATCTCTATTCGGTAACCCCGGATCTTCACCTGGTCATCAAATCGGCCCAGGTATTCTAATTCCCCACCAGCGAGAAAGCGCACCTTATCACCACTACGGTATAAACGTTCTACTCCCCTGTTTACAAATCTTGCACTGGTCAGTTCTTCACGGTTCAGGTAACCTCTGGCTACACCGGCACCTCCTACATACAACTCACCGGCTACGCCTCTGGGTACCGGCTGACCATAACTATCCAGTACATAACATCTCAGGGTCGGAATCGGACAGCCGATATTGCTTACACCTGCATACAGATCAGACAATGACAGCTCCTTGTAGGTTACATGCACTGTTGTTTCTGTAATGCCATACATATTGATCAGCCGACAGGATGGATAACGCAGTTTCCATGGTAACAGGTTACCTGGTGACAAGGCCTCTCCTCCAAAAATTACATATCTTAACTGGTGACAGTCTTCCCCATTATCGGCCTGCTGCAGATTGTAAAAGGCCGAAGGTGTCTGGTTCAGGACTGTTACACCTTCTTCTCTTAATAAGATTAAAAACTGTGATGGATCACGGGCCACCAGGGATGGCACTACTACCAGTTTGCCGCCATACAGCAATGCGCCATACATCTCCCATACTGAAAAATCAAAGCAATACGAGTGGTACATTGTCCATACATCAGTACTATTGAAGTCATACAGTGGATGTTCGGTGAACAATAATCTTACTACGTTGTAATGTGCTACTACCACTCCCTTCGGGTTGCCTGTGGTACCGGAGGTGTAGATCACATAGGCAATATCATCCGGATGATTAATATTTTCAGGATTCTCTTCGCTATAGTCACAGGCTGATGCCAATGCCGTTTCATCCAATAAAAACCGGCTGCCACTGTCTGTTAAAATATAATTGATCCGGTCAGAAGGGTATTCTACGTCAACAGGTACATAACCTCCTCCAGCCTTCAGCACACCCAGCATACCAATCACCTGATCTACACCACGGTCAAGCACCATTGATACCAGGTCATTGCGACCTATGCCATGCTCTCCACGCAGGTAATGCGCCAGCTGATTCGCACGCGCATTTACCTCATGGTAGGTCAGCCGGTCAGTTCCGTTCACTACTGCCAGCTGATCTGGCGTTCGGGCTACCTGTTGTTCAAAAAGAGATACCAGCGTTGCTGCTTTGGGATATTCTTCATCACCTCCGGCCTGCGCTATTTCACCCAGGTAATCCAGCCGGCTGATCGCTGCAGCCGGAGTAGCAAGGATAGCTGTCAGTAATTGCTCCAGGTGAGATAACAGTTGTAAACCTGTGGACGCCGTGTAAATATCACTGTTATAAATTAGTTCTGCTCCTAATCTTCCACCGGATTCTATAAACGTAAACTGCAGATCAAACTTGCTGGTCAGCAACACATCCTCCTCATACGCCTTCACTTTTACATCCACCGACTGGCTGTTCCATACAGCTGCATAATCCACATCCTGCTGTAATACCACTACCACATCAAACAATGGATGGCGGCTTGCATCCCGCTCTAAATACAGCTCATCCACCAAAGCATCAAAGGGATAAGACTGATGTGTATAACCATCCAGAATCTGCTGACGGACTTCTGATAACAAACCACGGAAATCTCCATCTCCACTAAAACGGCTCCTGAGTGCCAGCATATTCACATAAAACCCTATCTGATCTTCCAGGTCGATGTGATCACGACCTGATACAGGGCTGCCTATGATGATATCTTCCTGACCCGTATAACGATATAACAAAGCAGTGACCAGTGCCACCAGGCCCGAAAATAAATTCTGTGATGATAACTGTTTTAAACCCTGGTAAAGGTCATCTCTCAGTAAATGGCTGATCTTACCTCCATGGTAAGTCTTCTGGGCCGGACGCGGTTTATCGCCCAGCAATTCCAGCACCGGCATCTCTCCATAAAAGCGCTCGTGCCAGTAAGTACGGTCAGCCTCATGCAGGTGCTGGGCCTGCCAATCGCTATAATCTTTATACTGGATACGCAATGCGGGTAAGGAGCTTCCACCTGTATACAGGTGAAGTAATTCCCTGATCAGCACACTCATGGACCAACCATCGCTGATGATGTGGTGCATCACAAACCCCAGTACCCATCGACGATCTGCCACCTGGTACAGCGTTGCACGTAGTAATGAACGATTCGAAAGATCAAAAGCTTCCACATAATCCTGCGTCAGCAAACTATTTAAGTCAGCCGGCGTGCTACGCAGATCAATATAATTAATCGTAAATGCTATACTTGGTTGTATAAACTGACGCACCTCTCCCTGACTATCTTCACGGAAAAAAGTACGCAGTATTTCATGACGCGCGATCAGTTCATTCAAGCACTGTTCCAGTTTAGACACATCCAGGTTACCTTCGAATATATAAGCAGCCGGTATATTATAAGCGACGTTTCCGCCCTCCAATTGACTTAATATCCACAAACGGCGCTGTGCTGAAGATAAAGCATAACTTTCCCCGACAGCAACCACAGGAATTTGTTCAAATGTTGTCCTCACGCTGGCATCTACCAGATTTGCCAGATCTTCCAATATAGGATGATGAAAAATCTCTTTTAGCGAGATCTTCACCTCAAATAAGCGGTGTAACTGACTGATTAGCCGGGTTGCCTTCAGGCTATGGCCGCCCAGCAGAAAAAAGTTATCATTGACACTTATTTTATCAGAGCTCAGGCCTAGTATCTCACTCCAGATATTTACAAGGGTTGATTCTGTTGCTGTACGAGCGCCCACATACTGTGTCAGTGAAAAACCATCCGGAGCTGGCAATGCCTTGCGGTCTGCTTTGCCACTTGCATTTAAGGGAATGGCATCCAGCTGCATAAAGTAAGCCGGTATCATATACGCCGGCAGGATACCTGACAGGTGTGCACGGATCTTATTCAAATCAAGTTTTTCCGCACCTGTTACATACGCGATCAATTCATGCTCACCATCATGTCCCTTCCGCGCGATCACCACCGCATCATGAATGTCAGCATACTTTTGTAAGGTATGCGAAATTTCACCCAACTCTATCCGATAACCTCGCACCTTCACCTGGTCATCTTTACGACCTGCATACACTACCAGTCCATCTGCTGTACGGTAACCAATATCTCCCGTACGGTAAAGACGGCCACCGTTTATAAAAGGATCTGCTATAAATTTCTCTTCTGTCAGCGCTGCATTATTTAAATACCCCCTCGCCAAGCCATCACCTCCTATACAGATTTCACCTTTCACACCAACAGGCAATACTTCGTTATCAACGCCTAAAATATGTATTTGGGTATTCCAAATAGGGCGCCCGATTGGAATGATGACATCTCCGGCATGTGTAGCATAATAACTGACTTCAATTGATGCTTCCGTAGGACCGTATAAGTTATATAATGGTATGTTTACCTGCGCATACCAGCGATCAACTGTTGCCGGTGTCAATGCCTCACCACTCGCCATCACCATCCGGACACTACTTAGTAAGGAAATATCAATATCATTATTCAGGAAATTATTCAGCATTGACGGCACAAAGTGCAGACATGTAATTTTCTCCATGGTCACCAGCGATAATAAACGCTCCGGGGATGCCACATCTTCTGTTGGACACATCACTTCTGTAGCACCGATACATAACGGTAGAAATAGCTCAGAAACAGATACATCAAAAGTGAAAGAGGTTTTCTGAAGAATAACATCATTGCTGTCCAGACTAAATTCGCTCCACATCCAGTTAAGCCGGTTCATCACGCCACGTGACTCCAGTATACAGCCTTTCGGACGACCTGTTGAACCTGACGTGTAAATTACATACATCGGATCCCTGCTGGTCGTACCGGCTGCATACCCTTCAGTACTATAAGTATCTAATGCAGCACGCAGCGCTGTCAGCAGCTTTGCATCCAATACCACTTTACATCCGCTGTCTGAGACAATATATTGCTGACGCTCTTCCGGGAAAGTCGGATCAATAGGTACATAAGCACCACCAGCCTTTAGCACACCGATCAGGCAGATCAGCTGCCATTCACTACGCTCCAGTTGTACACCTACCAGGTCGCCTGCACCAATACCATATTTCGCACGCAGATAAGCACCTACCTGGTTGGTAATTGCATCCAGTTCTCCATAGCTGAGACTCGTTTCTTTGTATTTGACAGCTGTGTGATCTGGTCTGATCAACGCCTGCTTCTTAAATAGGTCTATAACTGTCTTATCTTCCACGTAGGGATGACGCGTATCATTAAACCCATGTACAAGTTGCTCCCGTTCGCCGGGCGTAACAATACTGATCTGCTTAATAAGCACTGCCGGATTATCAATTACCTGTGATGTAATATAAGAAAAGGCCTGATAGAACCTGACAACGGTATCCTTCTTATACAAATGCGTCGCATACTCAATTTCAACATAACCATCATCGTTAGTACCAGCTGCAAAGTTGAAACTAAGATCCAACTTGGCATTCACGTTGTCCAGGTCAAATCTGTTACTACCGGATAAATAGGTACAGATATCCTCCATGACAATACCTGCTGATTTACCCAGCTCTACCGGTGGATTTTGTTGTACCACCATCAATACATCAAATAGCGGATTACGGCCAGCATCAATGATAACAGGTGCCAACTCAATAATCTTGTCCAATGGATAATCCTGAAATTCAAAGGCCTGCCTGGTTTGCCTGGATACCGCTTCCAGGTGCTCCTGGAAGGTATGACCGCTATCAACCTGCGTCCTTAAAGGGACTGTATTGACATACAGGCCCACCTGGTCTTCCAGCTCATGATGATTACGGCCCGAAACAGGTGTTCCGATAACGATATCCTGCTGACCTGAAAATTTGTTCAGCAGGATGCTGAGTGTAGCATGAAAAAAGTTAAAAACTGTAGTACGATGTTCCTTACAGAATTCACGGATATGGGCATATATTTCGTTATTCCAGTAAAAGCGGCTAATGGCTCCTGAAAAACTTTTTATTACCGGGCGTGCAAAATCTGCTGGTAATTCCAATTGCGTACTATAATCTTTAAACTGCTGTTCCCAATATCGGGGAGCCAGCTCATTTATCTGTCTGGAATGCCATGCAGCATAATCCCTGTATTGGATATGCAAAGGTTGGTCGGTCGGGAATTGACCACTGTTAAAGGCTGTATAATAAACCATCAGCTCGCGCAACATCAATGCTACCGACCAGCCATCACTCACAATATGATGAACTGTCAGGAACAAGGCATATTCACGGTAAGCTATCCGGTACATATCTGCTCTAATCAAGGGTCCTTTTTCCAGGTCGAACTGAGAGTGAAACATTGCCTGGTACTCCTGATAAATAAACTCTTTTATACCAACACCGGAAGATACATCTTCATACCTGATAGAAAACGGTAATTCATCCAACACAAATTGCCTGGGCACCAGGTCTACTTCTTTAAAAACAGTGCGCAGGCTCTCATGTCTTTTCAATATTTCCCTCAATCCCTGTTCTATCACCAGCGGATCTATATTCCCTTTGAGGTGTAATCCTACTACAATATTATATGTACTGTTACCACCCTCCTGTTGAGATAATAACCAAAGTCTTTTTTGAGCAGCTGACAATTCATAATGCTCCTGCCTGTGCAGTGAAGTCACAGGTGTATATTTAATACTATCCGCATATGACTGCAGATAAGAAAGTAGTTCGCTTTTATTTTCTTTGACAGTAGTCATCAACGCTTCTGGCAAGCGATTGGTTTCACCCGTTAATCTCAAACGTTCTCCATCTGCCACGGGGACTACCTTATATTCTTTAAGTGCTGCGATAATTTTTGGGGCATTCATATAATAACTTCGTTATCTGAATTTTGTACATTTTTTAACCAAAGCATGTTTTCCAGTAAACCAGCAAATGCTGACACAGAATCATTCTCCAGTGCCATAGCCGTACTGATGCTTAAGTTCAACTCTTTATTAACAGTATTGATCAGTTCCATCAGCTGTAATGAATTTATTCCAAGATCCGTTAAAGCCAGTGAAGCCTGGTCCGGTGATAAAGCAGGCATACCGTTTTTCACTTCTATGTGGTGCAATAAATATTTTACAAGTTGATCATGATCTGGCCTGAGTAAGACCAGCTGAAGAAAAGACGGGTTCACTGTCCTGGCACCTGGTTTACCAAACAATTGCTTTTTTGTTCCAATAATTCTGAAACCACCGTTCCTGTACCAATTACCACAGGCTGTACGTTGGAGCTTCCCACTAGTCGTTCTGGGAATGCTAAAGGGAGATGTTAAAATAATGTCGTCAGGCGTGACACCAAACTGGCCGGCCATCAGCCTTTCAATAGCATTTATCCGCTCTGTGACGTTTAATTGGGGTATTGCAGTTCGCTTTATTTCAACTGCAACAGCTATCTGCTCCTTGTCACTATCTAAAGAAAATACGGCTATCCCATTTGCTGCAATATCTTTGCTGTTGTCAGCAATCGCTTGTTCAATATCGTTTGGATATATATTCTTTCCCCTTACTATCAGCATTTCTTTCAATCGGCCATGGATGTACAATTGTTGCCCGGATATAAAACCCAGGTCACCCGTACGGAAATATTGCCGGCCGCCAGATTCATAAAAACAGTCGGTATTATCCTGCTGCCAGTAGCCACTGGTGACACTATCACCGGCTATACAGATTTCTCCTTCCTCCAGTTCACCACACACCTGCTTTGTTGTTACACCCATAATTTTCACATCCATACCAGGCAATGTTCTTCCTGAGCTGACCAGTTGTTTACCATGGTGGAAGATTACGTTTACTTCTTCCTGGGGGGCAGTGGCAGCTACCAGCAATGTTGCTTCTGCCAGACCATAACAGGGATAAAATGCTGCGCTTTTAAAACCAGCAGCTGCAAAATGATCTGCGAAACGAAGCATAGTAGCATGTTTAACTGGTTCAGATCCGTTATATGCTACCTTCCAATGTGACAGATCCAAAGCCTTCAGGCTATCTGCAGGTATTTTCTCCACACACAGATCGTAAGAAAAATTGGGTCCTCCACTATGGGTCACTTTATAACGGGATATTCTATCCAGCCAGTGATGTGGCTGTTGCATAAAATCAGCAGGTGGCATTAGCACACAGGTACAACCCGCATATATCGTATGCAGGATATTCCCAATCAATCCCATATCATGGTGAAATGGCAACCAGGATAAGATAACCGCATCTTCGTCACATCCAAATGCATCTCTGATTAATTCCTGATTATGCAAAAGGTTCTTGTGGCTGATCACTACACCTTTGGGCTTGCCTGTAGAACCAGACGTATATTGTATAAAAGCGATCTCCTGTGTAACTGGTTGCAGCCCGGCCAAATCGGTATCCACCTGATCTGTGTATATGCATGGAATGCCTATCTGTTGTAAATGACGGGCACTGGTCTCTTTACACAAAATAGCCGCAGGAGCAACATGATTTATAATATTGTGTAGTCTATCTTTCTGTTGTTTCCCATGCACATAGGGCACAGGCACAGGCACCACGCCTGCATACTGACAACCGAGAAATGATATGATGAAATCGTATACATCCTGATATATAAGTACAGCCCTCTTACCAGAAAGTCTTTTTTCAGCCAACTGTATTCCCTGCCGCTTCACTGCTTCTGCCAGCGCGGCATAAGTAATATTCCTGTCTGTACTCCACCCAATCGCTGAAAATGTAAAGACCGTCTTATGGGGAAACTTGTCTGCATAAAATAACAAGTAATCAACTATTGTTTCCATAATTAGAAAATCGTGGTAAAAGAATTCTGGTACCATAGCTCGTTTCCACTATGGTAGATTAACGTGTCGGATATTGTCTTATGGAATGGGTTTTTATGGACTTCAAATATGACTGACCATCCAAATTACAGTTATGAGGTAAAAGGATGATTAGGAGTTTTACTAATTTTCGTTACGGTTTTTCCTAAAAGGGGGAATCAATGGAATATATTCCTTTTTCAACAGCATATCGCAACAGCCCGGTTACTGACCTGACCTTTAGCTTTTCTCTCAGATCCTGCTTCAGTTTTTCTACAGAGCGGACGCTCAAGAGAATTTCCTGAGCGATCTCTATATTATTTTTTTCTTCCCATAGTAGCCGCAGTAAGGCTTCTTCTCTTTCTGAGAGGGAATGATACGTAGGTTTTTTTGTCATACGGCTGCCATACTGCTGGTTGTGATAGAGCATTTCCGTAAATAAAACATTTTTATACAGCTTACCTGAGGCAATAACAGATAAAGCATTCAGCAGCTCGTCCGGATCCTCCTGTTTAGATATACAACCCTGAATACCCATTTCCAGCAGGTCGCTCATCCAATTGATATCCGTCATTATGGAAAGCAACAAAACACCGGCTGCAGGATAGAGCGTCTTTATACGAAGCAACCTTTCTCTTGCAGTCTTCTGGTAGATAGACACATCTGTTATTAATACATTAAAGTGCAGCGATTCCTGAACTGTATCCAGTTCTGACAGACATGCGCCATCAAATACCACCTGTATGTTATCTCTTCTATTAAGAAAATCACATAGCACCCTGCGGAACAAAAGATGTTCATCGACAATAGCAACTGTAATAGGATCAATCTGCATCGATCACCTGATTTAATTGTTTCACAAAAAGATCTCTGATATGGACACGCTGCGCATATGGGAAAATATGCCCGTTGAAGATGAAGTTAAATTTAAGGCAGTTCTTATATTCCTTCACCACAACCACCAACGCATAATGCGTCATATTTTCCCCCGTTTTCACATCATCATTTACTCGGCTTGCATGGTTTACTTCTTTATTATAGTCATAGTTATGATAATTGAAGAATACGGCTGAAGCAAGTGATTTGTCTGCATTGTCGGCAAAGAGTTCATGAACCAGCTTTTCAAACGGATAGGCATCATGATGCAGATCGTCCAGGAAACCAGATTGGACCTGCTTAAGATGGTTGATGATATTTCCCGGATCTGACAGTTTATTTCTAACAGCTACCAGGTTGGCAAAGAAGCCAATTAGCCCGGATACATCCATATCCTGGTAGCATCTTGAATTCCTTCCAGACACAGTTGTCATGACGGTAATATCCTCCTGATTAGTTAGCTGATGCAACATCAGGTACAATACACCTAGTAATAAACTGGTCTTCGTCAATCCATTCTTCCTGGCAAAACGGTCTACCTTTGCGTACAATTCAGCTTCGAGCAAGGCTGCCAGATTATTCATACCGGCGCTGTCGCTCTCGTAAGCAGGGAAGTTCACCGCCAAGCAGCTTCCTTGTAACTTATCCAACCAGTATTGCTGGCTCGCTTTCCCATCAGCATTGTTGACAAATTTGTGCTGCCAGGCGGAAAAATGCCGGTACTGATATTTTAAAGGGGCTGGGGCATTCCCTTTTAACACCGCTGCCGTATACAGCGTTGTCAGTTCCTTTTTCAGCACACCTATTGAATAACCATCGGAAATAATGTGGTGCATAGAGATCAATACCAGTGACCGGTTATCCTCCCAGTGATATAAATTCACCTGGAACAGCGGCCCTTTCGACAGGTTTGGTTCCCAGGTATGGGCAATTTTGATCAGACTTTCCTTATCATTTTCTTTTCCAGAAAGCATTGTTTCTTCTACCACTATCTGCAAACTACCAGGCGGTAATATTCGCTGCATGATACTACCATTAAACAGCACAAAGGATGTTCTCAATACCTCATGTCGGTCGGCAAGCTGGTTCACTGCTGTAGTGAGATAACTGATGTCTATATTGTCTGCTTCATATGGCACCACGATGAGATCATCTCCCTTCCTGAGCCAGTCGGAGAAATAAGCCAGTTGGTTATAGGATGGTACAGCCAGTACAGCTGCAGGAATATGCCTTGCGATAGCTTCTATCGTTTTTTCTTCAAACAGGACTTTCATTGTGATGGAGGTACCCGTTGTATCCAATATTCGCTTAAGGATGACCATCGCCTTCAGTGAATCGCCTCCCAGTTCAAAGTAATCATCGTGGGTACTGATCCTGTCACGACCTAATACTTCTTCCCAGATGGATACAAGTGTGGTCTCTATTTCGTTTGCAGGTGCGATATATTTCTTCTCAATAGATGTAGCAGATTCATCAAACAATGGTAGTGTTTTTTTGTCTACTTTGCCATTAGTGGTTATTGGCAGCACTTCCAGTTGAACAAACCTGGCCGGCAACATGAAAACCGGAATATGATTGGTAAGATGTACAACGAGATCACTTGTATATAATGGTGCTGTGCCAACAACGTATGCCACCAGTTCTTTGCGATCTTCCTGCTCCTGCACTACTACTACCGCTTCTTTCACTTCAGGGTAAAATTTCAGGGCTTGTTCAATTTCAGCTGGCTCTATGCGGTACCCATTGATCTTTACCTGTTCGTCTTTTCGACCAAGGTATTCTATATTTCCATCTGGCAGCCATCTACCAAGATCTCCAGTTTTATACATCCGCTCACCGGCGATAAAGGGATTTGGAACAAATTTTTCAACCGTCTGTTCAGGTTTGTTCAGGTATTCCTTTGCCAATCCTGCGCCACCTACACATATTTCACCAGCTACACCGGCTGGCACCAGGCGATGATTATTATCAAGAATATAAACGGGACTATTACTAATGGGCAATCCAATGGGTACATTGTCTTTCGTAATAGTACCATGCGCCGGTATAGTCATGACTGTTACACAAATGCTCGTTTCTGTCGGACCATATGCATTAAAATATGTTCCATATTGCAGGTACTCACGGGCTTTATCTGCAATGGCAGCTTCACCTGCTGTAACTAGTTTTTTGATCGTCCGGATCTTATCTATTTCCAGCATCCTGAGGTAGGCTGGTGTGATCACGGCAAAACCTATATTGTTGCTTATAATATAATCCTGCAGCAGGTTTGGATTTTTGCGGGTTTCCTCATCTACAATATGCAGAGCCTGGCCGCCTGTAAGGGCGCAAAACATTTCAAATACCGATGCATCAAATGACCAGGAGGCCAACTGAAGACTATTGGTTCCTGCCGGTACATCCAACACTGGCTTAACCGCTTGAACTGTATTGACAAGTCCTCTGTGGGTAATCGCTACTCCCTTTGGTGCTCCCGTGGAGCCGGATGTATAGATGACATACATCAAATCTTCAGGCCCTGACCGTTTTTGTGGTCGCTGTCCAACAGTATTCGTAGGCATATCTACGGCATGAATAGGCCCTTCATAGAAATCCAGGTCAAACAGGTTCTCTGCTTTTGTGAGCAGCAATTTAATCCCTGTATCTTTGATAAGGTATTCTTTTCTGGTCCTTGGATATTCCGGATGAATAAATACATAAGCCCCACCTGCCTTTAAAATGCCTAAAATGGCAATAGCGATACTTTCTGACCTATCCAATACAATCCCCACAAGTTCATTACTTTTCAGGTCGTATGTTTGTTGCAGGTAAACTGCCAGTTCATTTGCCTTATCATTCAACGATGTATAGGTAAATGAAGCAACGCCTGATACGAGCGCAGTCTGATCAGGTGTAAGCAATACCTGCTCTTCAAAAAGGTCGGTAATTGTCCGGTCAGGATATACTATCGGTCTGACAGCCGCTTCCGGTAGCAATAATTGCTTATCAAGGCTGTCAAGGAATTCTAGCTGATTGATCGGACTGTCTGGTGATTCGATGATCCCAGTCAGCAATTGTTCAAGATGCCTGCCCAGCTGCGACACCAGCCAGTCGCTATATATATCACAATTGTATGCGATACGCAGTTTCAGGCCATCTGGCGTTTCGTTAAAGTCAAATACCATATCAAATACACAGGTAGCAGGAACGGCATCTCCATAACCTTCCATGGCCAACCCCTGATCACTTGTATACTGCGACTGCATGATCTGTCCCGCATTCTGTACAATCACCTGGATGTCGAACAGCGGATTACGGCTTCTGTCACGTTGTAGTTGCAGGTCTGCCACCAGCTTATCGAAAGGATAGATCTGGTGTTCATATGCTCCTAAAGCCACCTCTCTTACATTTTCAAGCAATTTATTAAAAGTATCATCTCCCTTAAATCTCGTACGTAGGGCAAGGGTATTCACATAAAAACCTATCTGATCTTCCAGGTCTGCATGTTCCCTGCCAGCGATGGGTGAGCCGATAACGATATCTTCCTGGGAGGTATACCTGTAAAGCAGGACATTAACAGCCGCCACCAGCACCATGAACAGCGTGCTGTCATGTTCCTCCGCCAGCAGGCGAATACCATCACTGACCGGCTTGCTAAGCTTCGTCCTTACCGCAGCACCACGGTATGTCTTTACCGCAGGTCTGGGTTTGTCTGCAGGCAGGTCTATCACTGGTAATGAGCCTGCAAACTGCCCTAACCAATAGGCTTTGTGATGCTCCTGTTTATCCGCTGATAGCTGTTCCTGCTGCCAAACAGAAAAATCCTTATATTGAATGTGCAATGGTCTGAGGGCTGGGGCCTGCGCGTTGAGATACCCATGATAGAAGGACATCAGCTCGTGCATGATGATACTCCTGGACCATCCATCACTAATGATATGATGGGTGATATAGGTAAATATCCATTCATCTTCAGCGGTACGGATAAGGCTTGCCCTGATCAGCGGTCCTGCAGACAGGTCGAAGGAGCATGTAAAATCTTCCTGGACTAATTGTCTGGCCATTTCTACCCGGTCAGCCTTTTCACGCAGGTCATGCATAGCAATGTTAAAATTTAACTCCCCATGCAACAGAACAAATTGTTTCACATGGCCGTCCTCGTCTTCCCGAAATACGGTACGCAGTATCTCATGCCGGGCTATCAGTTCATTAAATGCATATACCAGTGCATCACTGTTAAGTGATCCCCTGAATACCTGCACATCTTTTACATTGTAAGCAACGTTAACATCTTCAAAATGGCATAATATCCATAGGCGATATTGCGAAGCTGATAACGGGTATCCTGAGGAAGATACAGCCACAGGCAAAATAGGTACAAAGGTTTCCTGTCTGGCCGATTCGATGAATATTGCCTGATCTTCCAGTACAGGTATGGCGAATATGTCCTTCAGTCCTATATTAATTTCAAATGCCTTGTGGATAAGGCTTACAAGCCGAGTGGCCCTTAAGCTATGACCACCGACATCAAAGAAGTTGTCCTTTACACTGATCTCCTGTCTTAATAAGATCTCCTGCCAGATACTCAGTAACTTTTCTTCGGTTTTGTTACGTGGTGCAACAAAGGCCGATTGATCTGCTGCCAGGTATGCCTGCGGACGCGGTAATCTTTTTCTATCCACCTTACCATTCAGGTTAAGTGGCAGTTCATCCAGCTGAATAAGATATGCTGGCACCATAAATACCGGTAGCTTGTCAGCAAGGAAATATTTCACGGTGGGAGCATCGAGCTGCTTATCTGCTACATAATAGGCCACCAGTTCTTTCTCCCCATTGTGCAATACGTTTACTGTTACAACTGAAGACCGCACACCCGGACAAGTCTGGAGCACATGCGCTATTTCACCAGGTTCTACCCGGTATCCATTGATCTTCACCTGATCGTCCTTTCTACCAATAAACAGGATATTGCCATCTGGCATCCAGCGACCAAGATCCCCCGTTTTATATATGCGCTCATTTTCCCTGAATGGATCCGGGATAAATTTTGCTTTTGTCAGTTCTTCATTTTTCAAATAGCCTGTAGCCAGCCCACCTCCCACATGTATCTCACCATTTACACCAACCGGGCATAACTGTCCTTCATCATCCAGTATATAGGCAATGCTGTTGTCAATAGGGCGACCTATAGTTATAGGTTCAACACCTGGTGCGAGCGTAGCGGTGGTAGAAAAGGTAGTATTTTCAGTAGGCCCATAGCCATTGATGATACGCAGATCAGGATACTGCTGTTGTAAGAGATGAATATGTGTTGCAGATAACCGGTCCCCTCCTACCAGGATTGTTTTTAACTGATCAAATACCATGAGATCTTCATCCACAAGCTGGTTCAGCCATCCGGATGTAAACCACATTATGGTGACCCGATGCTGCTTAATAAGTGCAGATAGTTTTGTGCTATCCAGCAAAGTATTGTTGTCACACAATACCAGGATACCACCATTCAGTAACATGCTCCAGTATTCAAAAGTTGTAGCATCAAATGCAACGGCACCGGTAGACAATAGCGTATCTGTAGACGCTACTGCTGCAAAATTGCCTGGCTTTACCAACCGCACAACAGCACGATGCGGAATAAGCACGCCTTTAGGCATACCTGTAGACCCGGAGGTATACATGACATATGCAACTGCGGTGCTATCTATGTCAGATAAAGGGAATCGCTCGCATGCCGCTATAGCAGGTGCTTCGATTTCCATTTCCACCAGGCCTCCTTCAAAAGCATGTAATCCAGATATATAATCCAACTGGGTAATCACCACTTTACAACCTGCTTCCATTAACAAATACAGTTTCCTGTCATCGGGGAAAACAGTATCTACCGGCACATAGGCAGCACCAGCCTTCATTATACCCAGTATAGCAATGACCAGTTGTTCTGATCGCTCCATCAGGATGCCGACAAAATCGCCTTGCCCTACACCATGCTTTTCCTGCAGGTAAACCGCCAGTTTATCCGACTGTTCATCCAGTGTTGCATAGGTGAGGATGGTATTACCGGCTATAAGCGCTATGCTGGCAGGTGATAACGATGCCTGTTCGCGGAACAGTGCTGTAATTGTTTTATCGTGTGGGTAAGGAAACCGGGTATCATTAAATCCGTATAATAATTGTTGTTTTTCTGTATCACTCAGGTAATCCAGCTGTTTAACCGGCTTGCCTGGTTCATTCACAATCACGTCAAGCAGCTGCTCCAGGTGCTGCAACAACCGTTCAGCAGTACTGTGTTTATAAATATCAGTATTATATACAAGGCCAGCCCTAACGTAGTCTTCATGTTCAACAAAATCAAAGATGAGGTCAAATCTGCTGGAAATTTTTTTGCCTGTTTGATAGTTACTGCCAGCCAGCCCCTGGAGATCGCCTTTTGCATCATTTTCATTTCTGGCATTCTGGAGTACGATACACACATCGAACAGCGGGTTTCTACTGCTGTCGTGCTGTATTTCCAGGTCTTTGATCAATTCATCAAAAGGATATTGCTGGTGCTCAAATGCATCCAGGGAAAGCTGTCCAATATATTGCTGCAGGTCTAGAAAGTTATCAGTTCCCTTAAACCTGGCCCTCAATGGAAGGGTATTGATATAAAAACCGATCTGGTCTTCCAACCCAGAATATTCACGACCTGCTGTCAGTGTACCGGTGATGATATCCTCCTGTCCGGTATACCGGTATAACAAAACGTTTACCGCTGCGGTCAGTGTAATAAACAAGGTACTTTCCTGCCCTTTATTCAATGATTTAACCCGGTCAATGGCTTGCTTACTGATCTTCCTGTTGGCAAATGCACCATTGTAGGTCCTTCTTACAGGCCGGGGTTTATCTGCCGGCATTTCAAGCACCGGTAATTCTCCTTCAAATTTCTCCAACCAGTAGCCCTTATGTACGTCCAGACTACCATCATGAAGCCGGTTATGTTGCCATACGGCAAAATCTTTATATTGTATTTTCAGCTTAGGCAGTTCCTGTACATCGCCATTCAGGTAACCATTATACAGGAAGAGTAATTCTTTTATCAGAATGCCCTTTGACCACGCGTCGCTGATAATGTGATGCATGACATAAGTAAAGATCCATTTATCATCTGACAGGCGTATCAAAGCTGTGCGGATAAGCGGGCCGCAGGCAAGATCAAATGGTGAGTGAAATGCTTCGTCAACCAACTCCCGCGCCTTCTCTTCCTGTCCGGCCTGATCACTGAGGTCATGCACGACCAGCTGAAAGAATGGTTCGTCGGCAGACAAAATAAATTGTTTCACCTGTCCCTGCCTGTCTTCCCGGAACACTGTCCTCAATATTTCGTGACGGTCAATGAGGGCCTTTAATGCCGCATTCAGCGCACCTGCATTCAGATTACCTTCAAACACATGTGCAGCAGGCACATTATAGCCAACATTGCCTTCTTCGTATTGACTCAATACCCAAAGCCTGTATTGAGATGAAGATAACGGATAACCAAACAATGATGCCGGCGCCGGTTCAATGGGCGCCCATGACGCATGGCGGGCATTGGCAATCAGCCTTGCCTGGTCTTCCAGTACAAGTGTTGCGAAAATATCCCGGAGACCTATATTTACCTGGAATGTTTTATGTATCAGGCTGACTAACCTGGTAGCCCGTAAACTATGTCCGCCAATATCAAAGAAATTATCCGTTACACTCACCTGTGCTCTATTCAATACTTCCTGCCATAAACCCACCAGCTGCCGTTCTATGTTGTTGCGTGGTGCTACAAACCCCGCATTAGCGGCACTTTCCGGAGCAGGCAAACGCTTTCTGTCAATTTTACCATTTGCGGTGACAGGCAGTTGGTCCAGTCTGAGCAGGTATGAAGGAACCATATAGCCAGGCAGGCTGTTAGTCAGGTAGGTACGCAGTGTGGGCACATCAATTTCTTCAATGCTTACCCAATAGCCTACCAGTTCTTTATCTCCACCCAGGTGCGTACGGGCTGTTACAACAGCGGCAGAAATACCTTCGAAGGCCAGCAATGTACGCTCTATTTCGGCTAACTCGATGCGATATCCGCGGATTTTCACCTGATCATCTTTCCTCCCAAGGAAGAGGACCTTGCCGTCAGGAAGCCATAGGCCATTATCGCCTGTCCTGTAGATACGTGCTGTTTTACCAAACGGATCCGGAACAAACTTTTGCGCAGTCAGTTCCGGACGGTTCAGATAGCCGGCAGCCACACCACGGCCACCAATGTATATTTCCCCTGCTACACCCTGTGGTAGCAGACTTCCATCTTCATTCAGTATATAGATATCTGTATTCCCAAATGGTTTACCCAGTGGAATATTACTTTCAATTTTGTCTACCTTGTTTAACAGTTTACCTATGGTTGTTTCAGATGGCCCATAGTGATTATATACTTCACAAATAGCAGGTGCCTTCCGGATGATTTCGATCACATCCCCCGTAAGGGCCTCACCGCCGAATATCAGGCACTTTTCAGGCAGGAACAGCTGCTCCCCATCCTGCAGGGCCTTCCAATGGGAGGGTACAATCTTTATACAATCCAATTGCTGCCCGGCCATCCTTTTTGCATCAATCGCTTCCTCCACAGAAAATATCTGTAAAGTCCCTCCGGTTAATAATGCAGCATAGACAACGGTATTCCCCAGATCTGCCGCCATTGTTGAAACAAGTCCAAAACTACTACACGCGTTAACATTCGTAGCCGCCAGCAATCCATAGAAATAATCTATAACGTTGCCATGCGTCACCATCACCCCTTTGGGTTGTCCTGTGGTCCCTGACGTATATACCACATACGCGAGGTGTTCCGGACTGATTACGGGACTTATCGGAGCAGATGAAGGAATAGTATCAATCTGTATATCCAGCGCGAAAATATGTCCCTCAAAATAGTCTAAATCAAATACATAGTCCGTTTGGGTAACCAGCACCTTTACTTCTGCATCTGACATGATGTAAGCCTGTCTTGCTTTGGGAGTATCGGGTTCGATTACGATGTAAGCGGCTCCCGCCTTTAACACCCCCATGATAGCAATGAGCACTTTTTCTGACCGCTCCATCATGATGGCTACCCGGTCATTAGCGCCTATCCTGCAGTCTGTTGTCAGGTAGGTTGCCAAACGGTTTGCTTTTTCATGCAGTTCCTTGTAAGTCAGCTGGTTATTACCAGCAATCAGCGCAATTGTGCCGGGTGTTTTCTCTACCTGCTCATCAAAGAGAGAAGCAATATTTTTCCCTTCGGGGTATGTTACAGCCGAAGCTCCAAAATCTTCCAGTAACTGGCTTCTTTCAGATTCATCCAGTATATCCAGTTTTTTTAAGGTCAACGCAGGGGCACCCGTCACTGCATCGATCAGATGCTCCAGGTGAACAGCCATACGATTGATCAGCTGCTCATCATAAATATCTTTGTTATAAACGATTCTCAGTACCAGTTCTTTTCCGGTATCAGTGACAAAGAATGTCAGATCAAATTTATTGACCACATGCGACGCCCCATCAAAACTACTGACACGTACACCGTTTAACTTCTGCTCTTCTTCGCGGCCTGAAATATTAATATTCTGCAGCACGACCATCACATCGAACAACGGATGCCTGCTGTTATCACGCTCTATATTGAGTGCATCGACCAGCTCATCAAATGGATAAGCCTGATGCGAATAGGCACCAAGCGTAACTTCGCGTACTTTATTGAATAAATTACTGAAATTATCATTTCCATCAAAACGCGTTCTCAACGGTAGGGTATTGACATAAAAACCAATCTGGTTTTCGAGCTCCAGGTTCTCCCTGCTTGCGATGGACGTACCTATTATAATATCTTCCTGCCCGGTATATTTATAAAATAATGTATTCACCAGCGCAAGCATCCCCATGAACACGGTACCCCGCTCATTTGCAATCAGCTTTTTGATATTTTCTGTAAGCCGGGAATTGATCGTATAATTACAAACACTACCTTGTTCACTTTTCCTGGCAGGCCTCACCTTACCTGTCTGTAGTTTTAGTACCGGGATGTCACCTTCAAACTGCTTTAACCAATACGCACGTTGTTGCTTCCCCTCCATACTGACCAGTGTATGCTGTTGCCATACTGCATAATCTTTGTATTGGATTCGCAACTGTTTAAGCGGGTTGGGTTGTCCGTTGAGATGTGCATTGTACAGGGTCAACAATTCGCGGATCAACACACCGGTAGACCATGCATCACCAATAATGTGATGCATGAAAAAACAAAATACCCAGCTGCCCGATCCGGTCTGGTAAAGTGTGGCGCGAATTAATGGTCCTGCTGAAAGATCAAACGGTGCACTGATTTCCTTCAGTATAAGTTCATTTAAAGCAGCTGCATCTCTATTACGAAAATCGATGCGGGTCAGGGTGATGCCTGCTGCATCAGGTTCTTTCACATACTGTTTCACTTCTCCTGCGGCATCAGACTGGAACACGGTCCGTAATACCTCATGGCGGAGTATCAGGTTATTAAAAGCATAATCAAGTGCAACCTGGTCAATTTCACCTTCAAAAACATGGATACCTCTCAGGTTATAGGCTGCACTATCTGGTTCCAGCTGGTTCAGCAACCATAACCGCTTTTGCGAAGATGAAAGCACATAACCCGTTTCGCGGCTGGCCAATGGTATCAAAAAATCAGACGTATCTCTCATTGCTGACCCACCATTGCCTGACAAGATCTGTAAAAGTTCCGCCTTACGCTTTTTGATTTCAGCTATCAGCGATGGATCCGGACTCGTTTCTGCGAAAACTTTCAGTTCGCCGTCTACAACTTCCAGCAGGATATTATTTTCCTTCAAATCCATCAATAGTTTTTTCATATAGACAAGATTATATTTCTATTTGAATCAGTTCTTTCTTTTTTTGTCTTTGGTTGTGCTGCTCCTGCAGGAAGTCAATCTGGCCTGCAATGTTCTCAATGGTACCGTCTTTGAAAATGCTTTGAATAGAAACCTTTACATTAAAGGTGGTATTGATCCTGGCGATCATCTGGATAGCTTTCAGACTTTGCCCACCCGCTTCGAAGAAATTCTCGGTGATACCAATTTCGTCCCTGCCTAAAACTTCCTTCCATATATCGCACAGCTGTTCTTCGGTTTCGGTGCGTGCAGCTACAATTATTTTATTTCCTTCAGGCAACACACCAGGGACAGGCAGTGCTTTTTTATCCAGTTTACCATTTGTAGTAAGCGGCAATGTGCTCAATTCTATCAATTCTGATGGTACCAGATAATGCGGCAACCTGTTTCGCAGGAAGGTGAGAATTGAATCTTTGTCGAATTGTCCGTTTGGTACGATATATCCTACCAGGCGCTTGCTACCACCTTCAGATGCTACTGGTATTGCCACCGCTTCATTTACTATTGCACACTCTTTCATGGCATGTTCTACTTCGCCCAGTTCAATTCTGTAACCATGTATTTTGACCTGTTCATCACGACGGCCCAGGTATTCAATATTACCATCCGGCAACCACCGCCCTATATCACCTGTCTTATACATCTTATAGGTGCCATTACCAAATGGATCGGCAACAAACCGCTCGGCTGTCAATGCAGGCATATTCAGATATCCACGGGACACCCCAATACCAGCTACACATATCTCACCAGCTATTCCTACGGGACATAGCTCATGTGCAGGATTCAGAATGTAGATACGTGTATTTTGTATGGGCTTTCCTATCGGCACATTAATACTATCTGGTGTATACTGCATAAAGTAGTGACAGATGTCATCAGACGCCTCTGTAGGCCCATACGCATTTACTACCGGTATATGTGAGAATGCTTTGTGGTTAAACCATTTGCTGAGCAAGCCACGGCTCACGGCCTCACCTGTCACCAGCAACGTTTTCAGGTTATCAAGCAAGGGATGCGTATCTGTATCGAGGGCAATAGTCAGGTAAGAAGGCACCAGTTCGAGTATGGTCACTTTATAGTCATTTACAGCATGTATCAGAGCAGATGGTTCATAAATCAGCTCATCAGAGAACACGACTATCTGTCCACCCTTTATTAAAGCAGCAAACATCTGCCATACAGAAATATCGAATGTAAATGCGGCTGTAAAGGCAATGACAGTACTTTCATCTATTGAGAGGTCATGCACTTTTGCCAGCAGGTGGTTCAGCATGCCTGCATGTTCTACTATCACACCTTTCGGATTGCCGGTAGAACCTGAGGTATAAATCACATATGCGGGTTGATCTGGTGCTGCCTTACATTCTGTTTTGATGGCCGGCAATGCATCAATATGTACCCAATCTTCTTCCATTACAACTGCACAGATATCCATGTTACTGAATAACCTGTTATGCTCTCCTTTACCACATAAAACAACCTCGGCTTTACAA
>Ga0316604_10001124_pt1 | contig 25510 bp, 24 predicted proteins | sample OWC_soil_day20_C_FD_207650 | JGI IMG/M metagenome (GOLD analysis project Ga0316604, IMG submission 207650) | Wetland soil microbial communities from Old Woman Creek delta, Ohio, United States - OWC_soil_day20_CT | ecosystem: Environmental > Terrestrial > Soil > Wetlands | place: USA: Ohio...
TAAAACAAGGAGGCGGACGCCATCACAATAGTAATTTGCAAGCTAACAGACTGTAAATATCATGGAACTGAAACCTGCACCGCCCGGCGTGTTGCCGTAGATAGGGTTGGGCAGGTTGAATGTTATGAACCGGTTATCCGGTCCAGTATCGTGCATGAGCAATTTAATCCGGGTTGCTGTAAAACTCAGCGAGGATATAAGTCTAATCGGGTTATAGGGGTGCTGCGGTGATCGGCAATATAATTTGATTATGTGGTTTCAAGAACACTACTAAATAAGGTGTTCTTTTTTTATTTGAGGTTTGCCGGATAAACACCGGCCCCCTCCTAATTAAAGGAGGAATAATGAAGAATATACCACTAAGCCAAGGGCAGTTCTCGAATGTTGATGATGACGATTTTGAAAAACTAAGCCAGTATAAATGGTATGCAGCATATTCAAAAACGAGTAAAAGTTATTATGCGGCTAGAACAACTACGATTAATGGGAAAAGGAAAAATATTCTTATGCATAGAGAAATATTAGGTGTAACAAACCCTAATATTCTTGTAGATCATATAGACCACAACACGCTTGATAATAGGAAACAAAACATTAGGTTAGCAACTAATAGCTTAATTCAAGGTAATAGCCGCAAGCAGAGCAATAATACCTCGGGGCTCAAAGGTATTAGTTTTCTTAAACGAACAGGAAAATGGTATTCCCAAATAATGATTAATGGTAAAAAAAATCACCTTGGATATTTTGACAATGCAATTGATGCCGCTAAAGCTTATAATGATGCGGCAAGAAAGTATTTTGGAGAGTTTGCATTACTTAATGAAATATAAGGTGTGAAAAAGATTATTGATTTAAAGATTGATGAGATTAGGAATTTAAATAAGTGTTAATTAATTCGGGGGGAATAATGCATATTTTTAACCGAATTTTGATTGATGGAGGTGATATTATGAGCGAGGATAAATTAACGGATAAGCAGCGTTGCTTTGTTGATGAGTACATGATTGATCTTAATGGCACACAGGCAGCAATCCGCGCCGGGTATTCACCAAAGACGGCTCAAGAGCAGGCAAGCAGACTGATAAAAAACAAGCATGTCAAAGAAGCTTTAGATATTGCGCGGGCAAAGAGAGCGGCAAAAGCGGCTGTCGATGCGGAATATGTCTTAATTAGACTGAAGGAAGTTGCAGAGAGGTGTCTGCAGCAGAAGCCTGTTCAGGTGTTTGATAAGACTGAACGCTGCATGGTCCAAGCTAAGGAAGAAGTCATAGATGAGGACGGCAATGTGAAAGAGGCTGGGGTATATCAGTTTGATTCTGTTGGCGCGAATAAGTCGCTTGAATTGATCGGTAAGCATCTGGGGATGTTTGAAGATAAGTTCAAGATGACCGGTGATCTGAGTTTGAATATTAAAGTTGACTATGGTGATGGTGGGGATGGCTAATGTCACGATAGGTTTTAATCCTATTTTTCGTAAAGTCAACCAATGTAGAAAAAGATACCGGTTATTAAAGGGCTCGGCCGGCAGTGGGAAGAGCGTTAATGTCGCCCAGGATTATATTCTTAAGCTAATGGATCCGGTTTATAAAGGGGCTAATCTTCTGGTCATCCGTAAGGTGGAAGGTTCAAACAAAGATTCAACCTACGCTGAATTAACCGCCGCTATTAATCGCATGTGCGGTGACCGTGCGGAAATGTTTTGGAAGATCACGCTTAACCCTTTACGATTGAGTTGTCTTACTACAGGCAACTCAATTATATTTCGTGGTGTCAACGATGAACGGCAACGCGAGAAAGTGAAGTCAATCAACTTTGCCCATGGTAAGTTGACTTGGATATGGATAGAAGAAGCCAATGAATTAACCGAGGCGGACGTGGATATTTTAGATGACCGCTTGCGTGGGCACTTGGATAATCCCAATTTGTATTACCAGATGACTTTCACTTTTAACCCTGTTTCGGCTATGCACTGGCTGAAAGCAAAATACTTCGATATTGAGCATCCGGACATTTTTACTCATCAGTCAACCTATTTACAAAACCGGTTTATAGACGAGGCCTATCACCGTCGCATGATGATGCGTAAAGAACGAGATCCGGAAGGATATAAAGTATATGGCTTGGGTGAATGGGGCGAGACGGGCGGGTTAATTTTGCACAATCTCCAAGTTCATGAATTTGAAATCGACCCAAGCCGGTTTGACTCTATGGTGCTAGCCCAGGACTTTGGTTTTAACCATGCTAACGCAATACTCACTGTCGGTTTTAAAGACAGTGAGCTTTTTGTTTGCGATGAAATTTACGAATATGAGAAAGACACAACAGAACTGATTCAGATAGCTGCAGCTCGCAACCTGAATAAAAAATTAATCATGTACTGTGACAGTGCGGAGCCTGACCGGATTAAGATGTGGGCAAAGGCGGGGTATCGCGCCCAGGGGGTTAAGAAAGAGCAGGGGAGCGTAAAAGCTCAGATTGACTATTTAAAGCAGCATAAAATACATATTCACCCTCGTTGCCATAACACGATTAAGGAAGTGCAGCAATGGAAGTGGAAAAAAGATGATAAAACAGGTCTTTATTTGGATGAACCGGTTGAATTTATGGATGATGCCATGGCTGCACTTAGATACAGTATTGAGCAATACAGGCGGTATAATACCGGATTGCTGGATCATTACAGGCGAGAAGCCGAAAAGCTTAAAACCGCACAGAAAGGAGGCTAAAGGATGGCAAACCCGTTTCAATACATATCTGCTGCATATCAGAGTTTAAAAACTACGGCTACCGAATGGTTTACACCGGATAAACCTATTGAGCCTTCTGCGCCACCGGGAACACAGCCGCGAACTTTTGAATATCCGGCGGGTTATAACTTAAACACCTTGCCGCGCGCGTATGAAGAAATAGACTTCGGTATGTTGCGTAACTTAGCCGACAATTGCGATTTACTACGGGTCGGGATTGAAACTTGCAAGGACCAAGTAGAGTCGCTGGAATGGGGAATAGGGCCGAAAAAGAAGCTTAACATGAAGCCGGCGGATTTACGAGCAGCAACCCAAAAACAACAAGCGAATATTGATAAAGCCTATGCCTTATTGACATACCCTGACTTGGTAAACGGGCTGTCGTGGAAACGCTGGATACGTAAAGTCATGGAAGATATGATTATCTTGGACGCGCCTAGTATTGAGGTTATTCGCACACGTGGTGGCGATATAGCGCGACTAAAGGTGGTTGATGGGGCGACTATCATACCCAAGATTGATATTAACGGTGACCGGCCGCAAACGCCCGATCCAGCTTATCAGCAAGTGCTGTATGGGATGCCGGCTATAAACTTAACAACAGATCAACTTCTCTATTTACCGAGAAATCCAAGGTCGAATCATGTATATGGTTATAGTTACGTTGAGCAGATTGTTACAACCGTTGATATTGCCATACGGCGACAACTCTATATGCTAGGATTTTTTACGGAGGGAAATATTCCGGAAACTGCATTTGGCTGTCCGGAAGGCTGGACGGCAGAGCAGGTTGCTGAGTTTCAGGCGTATTGGGATAGCCTTTTTGAAGGTGATCAAAATGCAAAGCGAAAGGGACGATTTATTCCTGGGGGAATTACTCCGTTTCAGCTGAAAAGTCCGGAGCTTAAAGCAGAGGTTGATGAATGGTTGGCCCGGGTGATTATGTATGTACTGAGCCTGCCGCCAACTCCATTTACGAAAGAAACAAACCGGGCAACTGCAGAGACTGTGCAGCAGGCGTCAAAATCAGAAGGCTTGGCACCACGGAAAAATTATGTAAAGGAACTCATGGATACCATTATTCAGCGGTATATGGGCTTTACTGAAATTGAATTCCAATGGATAGATGAGGATGCCATAGCGCCGTTGGAAAAGGCACAGGTAAACCAAATCTATTTACAGGCAAAGGTTCTTGACCCTGATGAAGTGCGCGAGGAGCTCGGTAGAGATCCGTTAACACCAGAACAGCAGGCGAAACTAAACCCGCCGGTGCCTGAGCCGTTTAATGGTCAAAAGGATGATAAGCGCAAGCCTGAACAAGAAGAACAAGACCCCAAAAAGGGCAAAGCAACTGATGATCCGGATGATGTTGGCAAAATTGATACAGGTGGCGGTATTGCCAAGAAGGCAATAAAAAAAAAGCCGTTTGAGCCAATTTCGAGGGAGACAGATGTACTAAATAACTCTCAATCTGAAATTGAAGAGCTCCTGCAGGAGTTTTTTAAAGAACGAGCGCCGGAAGTGGCCGGGACCATAGTTGTTTCTTTGAAAGCAGGTAAATTAATAGATCAAATTTTGGACGAGCTGGACTTTGACGGCTGGTCCATTTTATTTGACGATGTGCAGCCGCTGCTAATGCGCATTGCAAAGTATAGTGGGGCCAGAGCCTTGGCTCAGGTGGAAGTAAGCGACGAAAATATCACTAACTTGGTCAATGAGGATGCCGTTGCCTGGGCGAATGAACGGGCTGCTGAGATGGTCGGCAAAAAGTGGGTTGATGGTGAACTGGTGGACAACCATAACGCCAATTGGGCCATTACGGAAAGCACCCGCGAATATTTACGCGAAACTGTTACAAATGCAATGGAAGAAGGCTGGTCACCTCAGAAGCTTGCCAAGAAAATCGAAGATAATACAGCCTTTAGTGAAAGTCGGGCCAAAATGATTGCCCGGACAGAAACTGCCCTCGCGGATTGTAACGGGCGGATGATTGGATATAAACAGTCGGGCCTTAATCTTGGGAAGCATTGGATTGTAGCCGACGGTGATGATGAATGTGACGATTGTGCCAATAATGAGGCGGCGGGGGTTATTGGTCTTGACGATGATTTTCCGTCTGGCGATGCAATGCCTCCCTGTCACCCGAATTGTCGTTGCGACTATACTGTAGCATTGCTGGAAGATGAAGAAGACGACCAGGTAACTAAATTCAGCGAGAGTGATCATCCCCGGGATGAAAAAGGCCGATTTACTGTTAAAGATGAGTATATCGATCAGCCAAAATCATTAGGGGCAAGAGCTGCTAATTGTTTTACTACTAAAAAAGACATACCTCTTGCAGGAAAAGGAAATCCGGTTTTAGAAGCTGGCAGTAAAGTGACTAAGGTTAAGGTAATTTCAGAAGGAACGAAAATTCGTGATGTGCGAAGGCTTGTTAATGATCATAAATTGCCTAATGGGGCTGATACGAGAGCTAAGGATTGGAAGAAAATGACTGGTACTGCAACCATAAAAACGGATAATGGCCCAGAAATAGCTGAAATTCACTGGTATCAATGCGAAAATATTGGTAAAATAGAAATGAAAGTAAAACAGCGATAAGCTGATTATGGGTGATGTAGATGAAAGTCAAGTACATTGGAACCTATTACAAATCCGCTTTCGATAAGGGTAAAGCGTATGATGTTCTTGAGGAAGACAACGGAATGTATCGCATTGTGGATGAAAGCGGCGAAGATTATTGGTTTGGCAAAGGCGATTTTGAGATAGTTGAGGATTAATGAAGGTAAAGTATATAGGTGAATCTGAGCCTTTAGTTCTGGTACATGGTAAAGTTTACGATGTGATTTCTGTTGAAAGCGACTTTTATCGTATTATTGATGAAAGCGGAGAAGATTATTTATATAGTAAAACCGGATTCCAGGTAGTACAAGAATAAAATTGTACCTATGGGTGATGTAAAATGAAAGTCAAGTACATTGGAACGTATTATAAATCTGCTTTCGATACAGGTAAGGCATATGATGTTCTTGAGGAAAGCGATGGGATGTATCGTATTATTGATGAAAGCGAAGAAGACTATTGGTTTTTTGTAGATGACTTTGAGATTGTGGAAAGATAAATATCAAGCCAACCGCCTAATTTATGTTAGGCGGTTTTCTTATGCCCCAAAACGGAAGGAGGAAGACGATGGGTAATGTTTCACTGTTTATACCACTCACAAAAGTGGACGAAGAAAAGCGGCTAGTCTATGGAATAGCCTCTCGGGAAGAACTTGACAACGCCCGGGAGATATTCGACTATGAGAAGTCGAAGCCGTATATTGAAGCTTGGTCGAAAGACTTTACGGAGAAAACTGACGGAAAGAGTAAGGGAAACCTTAGGGCCATGCATAAGGCCATAAGCGCCGGTAAGTTGGTTGACCTTAATTTTCACGATGAAGAAAAGGCAGTCAGCGTTTGCGCCAAAGTGATAGATGATGAGGAATGGAACAAATGCCTTGAGGGTGTATATACTGGCTTTAGCTTTGGCGGTGTATCCGTGGGGTCCAAGGTGCCGGATTCCGAGCTTGGCGGGATGCGCTATGTTTTAAAACCAAATGAACTTTCCCTAGCCGACAAGCCTTGTGTGCCGTCGGCTGTTTTTTATGAGGTCGTCAAAATAGACGGCACTAGAGAGCAAAGGTTATTTAAGTCGGTTGAGGGAGGGGGTGAATCTAACGTGGATACAAAAGGCAATCCGGCGGGAGATGCTCAGCAAGTTGGCGCCCGCAACTCGAAATCCGACAAAGAGAAACTTCAAGCCATGCACGATCACGCTAAAGATCTTGGCGCTGAGTGTAAGTGTGCAAAATGCGGCGATGTGAACAAAATTGATGAAGGAGGAAGTCAAGACGTGAATAAACTCGAAGGACAAGTTTTAGATCAGGTCAATGAAGTAATTGCGAAAACTGTCGCGCCGTTTCAGGAAGCTATTAATAAGCTGACGGAAACCTTAGAAGAAGTCCAAAAGACGAATGGAGCCATATCCGATTTGTCGGCAAGAATGGAAAAACTGGAAGCGGCTCCTTTGCCAAGCAAAACCGTATCGAATCAAGCTGCAGTTGCAATCACGAAGGCACAGGATGCAAATCCGGCCCAAGAAGAGGATGTAATTTCAAAAGCAGACAACATTTTGGATGAAATGCAAAAAGAAAACTCAGAATTAGGCGCTTACTAAGTGAGCGTTATTTAATTATTATTAACAGGGGGTAAAGATAAGTGAATGTAAATGTAATTCAACATAACGGCCTATTTGGTATGAACAGAAGCCGTGAAAAACAAGTCAACCAGCTTTTTAAAGCATTGACTAACGACAAACAAAACCGTATTGAGAAAGCAAATACAACGCAAGGTATTACAACCGGCACCGGGCTAAACTATTATGATTTGCAGGCGGGTGCCAAGCTATTGTATCCGGTGCTTAGTCCGTTCCGGAATGAATTACCCAGGGTAAAGGGCAACGGCGGTACAGCCACCCACTGGAAAGCAGTAACGGGGGTTAATGTGGCTAACTTGGCCCTTGGTATTTCCGAGGGGCAAAGAAATGCATTTATGAGCATTACGGAAAAAGACTATTTGGCCACCTATGCCAGTATTGGCCTGGATAACTTTGTTAATTTCGAAGCGGATGAGTCTTCGGAAAACTTTGACGATGTTAAGGCATTGGCCACCCGGAGCTTGCTCCAGTCTATGATGATGGGAGAAGAAAAAATCATTGTAGGCGGTAATGCTAGTGTGTCGTTGGGAACAACTCCGACTCCATCACTCACCGCGGGAACCGCCGGTTCACTTGCTACTGGTACATACTCCGTTATCTGTGTGGCACTTTCCTATGACGGCTTAATGAATTCTTCAATAACTGGCGGCGTTCCTAATAAAATTAGCCGTAATAACGCCGATGGATCTACTGATACCTACGGCGGCGGCTCTGCAATTCAGTCTTCGGCTGCTACCGTAACCACTACGGGAGCAAGCGGATCTATTTCTGCTTCGGTTAGCGCAGTACAAGGTGCTTTTGGCTATGCTTGGTATTGGGGAGCGTCCGGCAGTGAAAAACTTGGTGCTATCACTACTATAAACAGTGTTGCTATTTCGGCGGATGCTGCTGGTTCCCAGTTGGCTACTGCCCTGGATTCCAGCGACTGGAGTACCAATTCGAAAGTATTTGATGGCTATCTGACTCAGATTTGTAATTCGGATAGCGGGGCTTATTTTAAGGCTCTGGCGACGGGTACGGCCGGTACTGGCACAACCCTAAGCTCAAATGGCGCAGGTGGGATAAATGAAATTGATGAAGCGCTATTAAGCTTCTGGGAAAATTACAAATTGTCGCCGGATGAAATTGTTGTATCAAGCCAAGAACTGCAGAATATCACCAATAAGGTTATTGCAGGCGGTGGTACTCCGTTATTCCGGTTTAATGTTGACGGGCAAAGAGGCGATGCGGCAGATGTTACCGTAACAGCCGGAGCTATTGTCGGTTCATATCTCAATAAATTTGCTATGGACGGCGGCGTATTGATTCCTGTCCGGCTGCATCCTTACATGCCGAAAGGGACAATCATGTTCCGCAAAAAGACTATTCCGTATCCGCTGTCCAATGTAACTAATATCGCGGAAATCCGATATTTAAGAGATTACTACCAAATTGCATGGCCGATTAAAACCCGCCGGTATGAATACGGGGTTTATGCTCGTGAAGTTATGCCGATCTACTTCTTGCCTGCGTTTGGCGCAATCACGAATATTGCCAACGGTTAAAGGAGTGAGACGGTCATGTATCTAAAAGGTTCTAAGGATTGCGCGGCTTGTTCGGTAGGCGGGGTTGAATATCCTGTAAAAGACGGCCTCGTTGAGGTTCCGGATGCCGAATATCAGCCGTTATTGGATCATGGTTTTGTGGTTGCCGATAAGCCTAAAACTGCAAAAACAGAGGATAATTCTAAGGCTGACAAGGCCGACGATAAGGGGAAATAGCCTATGGCTACTGTGGACTTTACCACACTGGACAATGTGAAGCAATATCTAAACCTAAGTAATACAACGAGTGACGCGTTCCTGTCGAGATTGATTTCGGCAGCGAGCGCGTTCGTTGTTACATGGGTAAAGAGGGATCTATTGAGCGCCTCTTATACTGAGCGGCGAAACGGTAATGGTTCCTGCCGGATAATGCTGAAAAACAGCCCTGTTACGGCAGTTTCTTCGCTCGCTATAAACGGACTCAATATTTCGGCGAGTACGCAGCCGGGTATCAGTCCAGGGTATTGGTTTGATGATAAAATGCTTTACGTTCACGGCTATTCTTTTCCTTTGGGGCTCGGTAATGTGATTATAGAGTATACGGCGGGATATACAACAGTGCCGTTGGAGCTTGAGCAGGTCGTTATAGAGATTGTTGCTAATAAATTTAAGCGCCGGGACCGTATTGGGGAAGACTCGAAAGACTTTGGCGGGCAGACGGTCAGTTTTTCAAAACGAGACTTGTCGCCGGACCATACCGATATACTGGCTGGCTACAAAAGGGTGGTGCCGATCACATGATTCAGGCAACCATTATCGGTGGAGAGCAGTTAGAGGAAAGGCTTAGGGTATTACCGGATAAGGTTATGTTGGCTGTTACAAAACGTGTGCAGGCGGCTGCATTACAGGTTGAAGCTGATGTTAAGGCCAACAAGTTAAGCGGTCAGGTTTTACATGTTAAAACCGGGAATCTCCGGCGTAGCATTCACACCAATCCGGTAAATATTAATGGTTCAAATATTAGCGCCACGGTTGGCACCAACTCTGAATATGCTGCTATCCATGAATATGGGGGAGTAACTTCTCCGCACGAAATTGTTCCGAGAAACCATGAAGCATTAAAATTTATGGTTGATGGTAAGGTGTTGATTCGAAAAAGAGTTATGCACCCTGGTTCGCGGATTCCCGAACGATCATTTCTCAGATCTACATTAAAAGAGGATGCGGAAATGATTTATGAACAGATCCGGCTAGGTGTAAGGGAGGGGCTGCAGGCATGAACCGTGAGCCAATTTATGCGGCCCTTTTTAGCATGACGGCGGATATCTCTGGACTGGTTACAACTAGCCGTACACTGAAGCATTGGGCGGACGTTCCGCCGAGTGAGCAGCCGGCGCTTTTTCAACGGCAGGGAAAAGAGACGGCTATTACTAGGCCGTCTATTCCTACCAAGTGGATTATGAATGCGGAGTGGTACGTCTATTGCAATGCTGAGGAAGGTGATTCCTGTACGCAGATTAATTCCATTCTCGATGCTGTGGAAACGGCGTTGGATCAAAAGGTTGTGACTGGATACCAGACTCTTGAGGGTCTGGTTTTTGATTGTTTCATTGATGGTACAGTTGAAATATATGAAGGGCTGCAAGGAAATCAATGTATGGCGATAGTACCGATTAAGATTGAGGTAATAAACGGAGGGTAATATGGATGAAAAAATTCAGGTGGTAATCGATAAATGGTTTCATTCCAAAATCCATAATTCGCCGCTGTCTCAGAATGTGGAGGCATATAACCATTTACGAGAGGTTTTAGGCGATTTAAAAACGGCTATGGTGGAACTGTTTCATGAAGACATAGAAGGAGGTAATGAGTAATGGGGCAATATCATTTTGGTGCGGGTAGTTTGTATGGGATTACGGACGATACTACGCCGACACCTATTCAATTTGGTACACTGCAAGAAGTCACAATAGATTTTTCCAGTACGATTAAGGAGTTATTCGGGCAGAACAAATTTGCCGATGCGGCAGCCCAGGGGCAAATGAAAGTAACCGGGAAAGCAAAGTTTGGCAAGATTAATGCTAATGCTTATAATAAGCTTTTCTTTAATCAGACATTGACTACCAATAACATGTATTTAGTAAGTCAAAACGAATCCGGGACGGTTCCGTCTGCTAGTGAATATACGGTGACAGTGGCCAATAGTTCAACCTTTGACAGGGACTTAGGGGTAATTTACACATCGACAGGGCTACCGCTGACTCGAGTAACTACGTTAACGGCGGCAGGTCAATATACCTGTGCTAACGGTGTATATACTTTTTATTCCGGTGATGCGGGGGCATCCGTGTATATCTCGTATATCTACACCTCATCCAGCGCAGGCAATACTATCACGCTGAAAAATGCGGCGACTGGCACAGCAACCCCCTGGACGGGTATATTCAACGGCAAATTCAATAACAAACAGGTGACCATGATCCTGAATGCCTGCGTGTCGAATAAGTTGTCCTTAATTTCGACTAAGGTCGAAGACTTTACCGTTCCGGAACTGGATTTTACGGCAACGTGCGATTCGGCAGGGGTTTTGGGGTATTTGAGTACGATTGAATAAATAAGGTTAGGGGGTAGATAGTGATGAACAAGCAGCAACAACAATATGAGGGCGTAACTGTAAAAATAGCAGGCAGGGAGTATGTTATCCCTGCTCTTTCTTTTGGGCAATTAGAAGAATTGGCACCGGAGCTAGAGAGAAGTACTCAAGCGGCTGGACAAACCATCACCAAAGAGGTAATTCAGGATACGGTGAAAATTTTCCATGCTGCCATTAAACGTAATTATCCCGAAATTACGATTGATGAAGTAAAAAACATGATTGATATGCGAAACATGAAAACAATCATGGCCGCGATCATGGGGGCTTCCGGTTTTGTTTTAGGTGAAGGTGAGGGGGAACAGACGCCTGTAGCTTAACGGAAATACCGTGGGATGATATTTACGGTTTTATTGTTACGGCTACGGGCTGGACGTATGATTACGTGCGAGACACAATGACATTTCCGAGGTATAGGCGGCTGCTCTCCTATTGGCAACACCAGCCGCCTACCCATGTTTTACTTGTGGGTTTAATGAAGGGGTTTGGGTGTGAAGTGAAAAACGCCGAGGATAAGAAACTAAAAGAGGAATCTAATAGCTTAGAAGATTTGATGAGTGATTTTCAGGCGGCGGGAGGACGGTAAAGAATGGCAGATAATGATAAGGTCCAGGTAATAATAAGTGCTTCAGCGGACGATTTTAACCAAGGGCTGCAAGATGCAATAAGCCAACTTAGCAGCTCAATTAGTCAAATGACTACTATGTTTAGTCAAATGTCAGGTAATATTTCTAGTGCAATGACAAAGGCTGCTGAAGTAACTACTCAAAGTAGTAATGCTATTCAAAACGCTTCCGCTAGTACCGCAAATAGCACACAATCTACTTTTTCAAGTATTAGTAATGCGATATCAAGCATGTCGGGCAATGTAAAAGGAGCTTTTTCTACACTTGGAGAAGCTATGGGAAGTGTGATGGGCGTTGCTTCGAAAATAAGTGGGGTAATGGCAGGGGCTGCTTTATTTGGTTCTGCAGTTTCTGCTACAAAAAATTACTATACCGAAATTAATAAATTGTCTAGTCAGCTAGGGATAACTACACAACAAGCCTCAGGGTTGAATGTTGCGTTAAAAGGTGCTGGGATTAGTACGGAGGATTATTTAGGTGCTTCCCGTGCTATGACAAGGCAATTATCAAGCGGAGCGACAGGGTTTACAAAGTTGGGTGTTTCCGTGAAAAATGCTGACGGTTCGTTTAAAAATTCTCAGCAATTGTTATTGGAGGTTGCTGGAGTACTGAGAAATACCGCGGCTGGCACTTCAAGAAATGTTGCAGCAATGGAAATTTTTAAACGAGCTCAAATTGATGTAAATAAATTTAGCAAGCTTTCAGCAGAGGGAATGGCAGAAGCAGCGCAAAAGGCTGAGCAGTTAGGGTTAATGGTAGGGCCGCAGCAAATGGCTAATTTTAATGCTTATACAGCAGCGCAGCGTCAATTAGGGATCGTGACTGAAGCGCTGTCTGTTAATATTGGAAATGTGATGTTGCCGATATTAGCTAACTTTGGAGCTGCCATTCTTAGTATTCCATCTAAAATTTCAGGAGTGGTAAGCTCGATACAAAACTGGCTTAGTTCTCACCAAGAAGTAGTAACGGTTATTGAAGCGGTAGCGGAAGCCGTTGGGACGCTAGTTGCAGTATGGGGAATTTATAAGGTTGGAGTACTAGCTTCAGCAGCTGCTACAGTGGTGATGAATGGAATTACAACCTTATCAACCACACTTATGAAAGCCGGTTCTATAAGTACAGCAATAGCTACAGCGGCAACTAATTTGTTTAGTGGAAGTTGCTTTAAAGCTGCTGCTGCACAACTCGCCATGATTACTCCAATGGGAATACTGATTGGTTCTATAGTTGTTATCGGAGTGGCGATTGCGACTTTAGCTACAGCCTGGTATACAAACTTTAACGGAATAAAAGACGCTACTGCTGGAACCATTGATGCTATAGCGCAAGCTTTTAGTAAGCTATGGGAACATATAAAAAATATGGGGTCTAGTATAATCCAAATATTGAAAGGGGCCTTGGCGTTAGATCCTGCTACAATTGACGCTGGTGTTAATAGTTTTAAGTCAAATTGGTCCGGCGCAATGTCGGATTTGGGATCCATTGGCTCCAATATGTGGAAGGGCCTTAAGACTGCTGGTATTCTTGCTTTTGAAGGTGTAAGGGACAAAGCAAAAGGGATAATGTCTTCCCTTGGTTTCGGCGGAGACGATACGAAAGGCGGCGAACAGCCACAGGGCAATCCCTTTACTCCTTCTGAGTCTGGTCAGGATAAGAATGGTAAAGAGAATGAGGGCCAAACCGAGTATGAGAAAAAGAAGAAAGAGTATGAAACGGCGGTAGCCCAAGCGAAATATGATGCTGAGTCTCAGGGCAAGTCGTTTACCTACAATGACCAACTCTATTTATACCAAAGCTACTTAAAAGATGTGCAAAAGCTTGATGATGAGCATCACCATGAAACACTTGAATTTAAAATGGAAGAGTTAAATTTAGAGCGGCAAAATATTGAAGAACAAGTTAAATTAAAGGCCACTCAATACAAAAGAGAGCAAGCTTTGGCAGCGGCAGGGAAAGATAATGTTAAAAAAGCTGAAGAAGCAGTAAATGAGAAAGTTGAAAAAGGCATTGCGTTAAATGAGTATGAATTAAAGCTCTATAATAAGATGCAGGAGTCGGCTAATGCCCTTGCCGATTCTCAGGCCAAACTAAACGCCGAAACGGAAAAATGTAATCTTATTCACGAAAAAATTCAAGCATCTTTGAAAGCCGAAGCCGATTTACTTAAAACAGCGGCGAAAAACCAAGTTGAATATAAGCATACCGACATTGAAAATGCTTACACAAACCGTCAAATTACCGAGCCGAAAAAACGGGCGTATTATGAACAGGAAAACCAAAGTGATTATGACAAGAGCAATGCCAATACGGAATCAGAACTAAAAGGAAATCTCAAAGCAGGTGTAAATTATAGTGATCAGCTTGCTGAATATCAAAAGTTTCTAACTGCAGTTGATGAAAAAACGCGCCAAGAATCTCTTGATAAAATGGAGAAAAACGCTGGCGATCCAGATAAACTGAGAGCTACCCTTAACCAAGGACTACAGGCATATTCGACATACTTTAAAAATGTGCAAAACTATAGGCAACAAGACCAGCAATATAATAATCGCTATGTAACTTTGGCGTTTAATACCATGGAAACCAGCATGGCTAAAGGGCTGAATGGAATACTACAGCGAACTACTTCATTTTCACAGGCAATGAAAAATATTTTTAATTCTATGGTCAAATCACTATCTCAGCAATGGACCAGTGAATTAGCTAAAAAATGGACCGATAGTTTAAGTCAAATGTATAAACAATTGACAACTCACAAAGCGAAAGTAAAGACCGCTGAAACTACAGGTGACGCAGCAGTATTGGCAAATAAAACAGCTACAGACGCGGCGGAAGTTGCAAAAGAACAAGCTAAAGCAGCCCAATTGATAGCGATCAATAAAGAAAAAAACGCCAAGATAAAAGAAGGCAATGCAACGGAAAGCCAAGCGGCTGTTACCGATATAGGAACAGAAATAGCACAAATGCTTGAAATGATGGCGGTTGTATATCTTATTTCCTCCCTTTTAGGAAGCGGCAGCTCCTCAAGTAGCTCCACAACCACAAGGGCAAGCGGCACATATTATCAATCTAATTCAGTAAGCGGTTTGCCGTCTTACGATGTGGGGAGCTGGTCGCTGCCGTCGGATAGCATTGCCAAGGTACATAAAGGCGAAATGATTGTTCCAGCTAAAGGCGGCTTTGCTGATACTGTCAGGGGTATGATGGCTGGTGGCTCAAACGGTACGGGCAGCGGTAGCGGTGCTCAGGTTAATCATTCGCCAACGTATAATGTGCAAGCGATGGATGCAAAGGGAGTTGGTCGTGTGTTGAAAGACAATAGCCGGCAAGTTACTCAAAGCTTGTATAGAGTACAGCGTAGCATGGCTAAGCAAAACGCGACACGATGGGGGTTAACGTAAGGAAAAAGCCGCATTGATTGAAATGCGGCTTGATAATTAATTTTGTATAGTTGTTAATGTACCATTATCAAAGTAAAGATATGGCCCAAAATCGCCATAAACCCATTGTTCTTTAGTTCCCCATGAACCTGTAGTGCGATTTACTTTTTGAGGTTTTCCCCAACTGAGTTTGCACATTTGCTCAGTCATACCTATGTAAACTTTTTCATTTTTTATATAACTCCAAGCATTTTCAGACCAATCAGGATGTTCTTCGTATGGATTTTTAAGGTAGAATAACCATTGTACTTCCATAGCAAGTGTTACGGCAGCAGAATGCTTTTCATAATTCTTGCCAAAGTCTATTTCAGTAATAGGTTGCCAATTAAAATTACTACCGTCATCTTTTATAATCTCAATAATCCCATTGTCGATGTCTATATTTCCGATCAGTACATGTTCAAGATTATATAAGGTGTTAAGGCGGTACTCACTATGATGACTAGAATGTCTATCAAACCAAACAGGTGTACCAGCTAGACTTGTAAGAAAGTTTCTTGATTGCTCGTCGGACATTGGTGCAACCTTATCGAAACTTGCAGCAGATGCTATTCCTGCCATGGCTACCAGTAAACAAAGTATTAATACAATTCTTTTCACATAACCACGCTCCTTTTCTGTTAATTTTCGACAAATGGGAAATAAATCCTTCCAGGTAGGTGATCAAATGAGTGATGCAGTGTTTCCTTCCCTAAATGGCGTAGCATGGGATTGGACAAAGAAACCAGAGTTTATCACATTAAAACATGAATCGGCGCTAGGGATAGTGAAGTCGTTATCCCTACGGCCTTATCCACGCTGGATGTTTACACTATCCTATAGTTATTTATTAGATAAATCCGCTTCCACCGATGACATTCAGCAGATTGTCGGGTTCTATTTAAACCGATACGGGAGCCACGATGATTTCCTTTATCAAGACACTACGGATTATCAATGCACGAAACAGATATTCGGAACGGGTGATGGCAGTACCACAACCTTTCAGTTATGTCGGAGCTACGGGGCTTTTATTGAGCCAGTCATTGGGTTAGCTGATGCACCAACGATCTATATAGGCAACACGGAAACAACAGCTTTTACCTGGACAACAAAAGGGAAAATTACTTTTACTTCTGCGCCGGCGGCAAATAGTAAGCTATATTGGTCCGGTGATTTTTATTACAGGTGTAGGTTTACAGAGGACGAAAGCGAATTTAAGGCGATTGCTTCCGGTATTTGGACGGCAGATACGCTGGAGTTTAAGTCGGTGCTGATATGAAAAGCTGTTCTTCTACCTTACTTACCCTACTCAATAACGCGTCGGGATTGTGCTTGGCAGAATTATTTGTTATAACCCTAACAAATGGTTCTGTCTTTCGTTTTACCTCGCTGCCTTACACCTTTAAATGCGGGGATTACAATTACACTTCCTTGCCGATTGACAGCGGGGAGTTAAAGCAGAGTCTAGGGACGTCTGTTGATGATTTTACGATGAAGATTTACTATTCGGAAGAGGATACCTTAACCATCGGTAATGTTGATTTCACCATACCCAAGGCGCTCCGATCCGGCGCGTTTGATTATGCGGTTTGCGAATATTACCAGGTGTTCATGGAAACGTGGGAGTTAGAGGTATCCGAAGATTACCGGATTCTACTATTTGCCGGCCGGATTGAAACTGAAACCGCAGGGCGCAGTGCGGCTGAATTAAAAGTGGAAGCGTTTACAAGCATACTGACGACAAAGGCCCCGCCGAATGTGTACCAGGCGGGGTGTATTAGTTCCCTTTTTGGTTATTGCTGCGGACTGGATGAAGATGATTGGAGTACAACCGTTAAAATATTAGCCGGCAGTACCAAAAGCATTCTCTATATCAGTGTTGCCAAAGCTGCCGGCTACTACAATAGCGGCTATGTGGAATTTACAAGCGGCGATAATTACGGGATTCAAAAAACAATTAAATCCCATACATACGATTCAAGTACCGGGATAGCCACTATAACGTTAATGTGGAAATTAGACAGTACTCCTTCGGTGGGAGATAAGCTGAAATTAGTCCCCGGCTGTGATCATACCATGTCCACATGCAAAAGCAAATTTAGCAATTACGATAATTACCGTGGAACCCCTTACATCCCGGTACCAACAATAACAGCATAGGCGGTGATTTTATGGACGAATTAGAAAGAAAGCAGCGGCAGGCTGTAATTAAAGAGGCAGAGAGCTGGCTGGGAACTCCCTACCACTGCGAGGCCCGGGTAAAACATGGCGGCGTAGATTGCGGCCTTTATATCCTGGAGGTGTTTGAGCGCTGCGACTTAGTACCGCACACTGAAATACCGCACTATTCATCTTCCTGGCACTTACACCATAGCGAAGAACAATATCTTGGCTGGGTTAGTAAGTACACCCATGAAGTTAAAAACCGTGACCCACTGCCCGGAGATATAATTCTCTATCAATATGGACGTTGCATTAGTCACGGGGCTATTGTTATTGACTATCCTAAGATCATCCATTCCTACGTTCAAATAGGCGTTGTTTATGGGGATAACACCCAGGGAGACTTACCGAAGCGGCAGCGGGCCGTTTATTCGTTTTGGCCAGAAAGATAGGTGGTTTAATTGGGCGGCAGCACAGTCTACACATCTACAAAAGAAACAAGCTTAGACGTAACAACCAGCGTATTTGGCACACCGATCCCAATCGTTTACGGCACTCACAAGCTCAACGGCAACATTATTGACTATGTTGATTTTACAATAACAGAAAACGAAACGACCAGCGGTAAAGGAGGTGTAACAACCGTCTCCTATACGTATTCGGCAGCGATAGCCGTTGGTCTGTGTGAGGGAGAAATCAACGGCATAGGCCGCATATGGGATAGTAGCACCGGCTATAAAAAGCATGCCATTAACTCTGATTGGAGTCTCGACAGCTCAACGTTAGCGGCCATTAATGCACTCTATTACGATTCGGACGGTAATGCCCTTTCCTCTGAATCAACGCTTGCCGTCTTTTACGGGTCAAAAAGTCAATCGGCCTGGTCCTACATGACGAGTAAGCACAACGGAAAAACCGCCACGACAACAACTACCTCTGCCAGAGTATCTAGTCCTTATCAAATAACCTTGTCAGTACCTTCCGGCTATACCTTTGGAGGTATAAGCGCAGTTTATTACTATTCCTCAGGCGATTCTATCGACATTACCGGTTATAGCTTTAACTCTTCAACCTTAGTGCTAACCCTTGGCTCTGCATATTCCGGGAAAACTGTTTACGTCAAATATACGTATTACCTATATAGCGTATCCAGCGATCATGCCCTAAAGTATCCTTATCTTTGCTATGTGGCCGGATATCTCAGTCTTGGCAGTACGAATTCCTTGCCGGAATATGGTTTTGAAGTTTTCGGCAAACATATTTACGGCTCCGGTAACTTGGACTGTGAACCGTATTACATTGTCACGGGATTACTGACTGACGATGTATATGGCGTTAGCTATCCTACAGCTTATATTGGTGATTTGACTACCTGGAAAACCTATTGTTTAGCAATGGGTTTATTTTTATCTGTGGCACTGGATAGCCAGACAGGCATTTCCGATACCTTCAATGACATTATGACGGCGACAAATAGCCAATTCGTCAACAGTCAGGGCTCTTTAAAGGTTGTACCCTACGGCACAAGCACTGTAACAGGAAATGGCGCAACCTATACTCCGGATTTAGATGCGCTGTACTCCCTGTCTGACCAGGATTATATCTACGATAGCGGCGAAGATCCTGTAAAAATGAGCCGGGATGAGACGAGCGATATATATAATTTCCAGCAGGTGACGTTTAAGAACCGTTCCGATGAATATGCCGATGATGTGGTTAGCGCTGAGGATTTGGCCAGTATAAACCAGGTAGGTCTTAAGAAAAACGACTCCACCTCGCTGGATTGTATTTGTACGGAGTCCGTTGCCGTGGTTGCGGTTCAACATATATTAGAGCGCAGCCTATACCATCGTAACCAATATACCGTTAAATTGCCATACTTCCCATTTTTCTTATTGGATCCCATGGATCTAATAGAAATTACTGATGAGGTTTTGGGGCTGGAAAGTGAACTTGTAAGAGTCATAAGTGTTGACATTGATTCAGATAAATACGTTACGATTGAAGTAGAAGAAGTCGGGATCACCGGTACCGGAACAGTAGAATATACCCGGCAATCGGCGATAAGGGCATCAACTAATGCAGCAGTTAGCCCTGGCAGTGTGAATACTCCGGTCCTCTTTGAGCCTCCCTCTGAATTAGGGGATGGCTATGAAGTTTGGGCGGCTGTCAGTGGTGCCAGTAGTAACTGGGGCGGCTGCTATGTGTATCTATCCAGTGACGGCGACACCTATAAAAAGGTTGGCGAAATAAGTTCAAAAGCAAGGCAGGGCGTTTTAACGGCAGCTCTGGCCAGTGGCGATGATCCGGATACAACCAATACACTGAAAGTCAGCTTAGTGGAGAGTTTAGGCACATTAGCCAGCGGCACGCAAGACGATGCCGACGACTATAATACGCTTTGCTATGTAGACGGGGAATTGATTTCCTATGAAACGGCAGCCCTGACCGATACCAATAAATACACTCTTTCCTACCTAAGACGGGGCGTATATGGTACAACCATAGCGGAACATGCTAGCGGATCTGATTTTTTGAGGATTGATTCTGATCGATTTTTCCAGTATGAATTTACGGAAGCGGATATAGGGAAAACCGTCTATCTTAAATTTTGCTCCTACAATATTTTTGGGGCCAAAGTGGAAGATTTGGCGGACGTAACCGAATACACCTATACCATTACCGGTTCGGCGATGTATTCCGCCTTAGATGATGTGGAAAACTTATCGATTTCTTATTCTAATAATACCGCAGTTCTTTCTTGGGATGCCGTTACTGATTTTAGAAGTCCGATATATTATGAAATTCGTAAAGGGGATGAATTAGGTAGTGCCCAGGTGCTGGGGAGAGTAAGCACGACAAGCTATACGTTGCAATCTACCGGAACGTATTGGATTGCGGCGGTATTTCAGAAAACGTATAACAGCAAGACATATATTGCCTATTCTGCTAATTGGGAAGAAATAGAGTGCGCACTTGCCACAATTGCAACCAATGAAATTTCATCAATAGATGAAGCCGGGACGGACTGGTCCGGCACATGTTCAGGCGGGGCCGAAATCAAAGACAATATCCTTTGCCTTGGTTCAGCGGAACTTGTTGATGATATAACCGTCAATGTCGATACTCTTGATGATTGGGACGAATACGGCGGGATTTCAACCAGCGGGATGTATACCATTCCAACTGATCATATTTTCCATGTGGATGAAGACCAAGCGGTTACGCTTACTGCATCGTACGATGTTTCTGTTGTTCTGGTGAACGGTAAATTTGATGATATTACAAATGTGGATGCCTTGACGTATTGGGACAACGAGGACCCGAATTATGGATCGGCTACGGTTCAAATTAATGTAGCGTTATCTGATGGATCATATACAGGATGGCAAAACTTTACTCCGGGCCAATATTATGGCTCGTATTTTAATTTTAGAATTGTTTTAGCTACGACTAGTAATGAGTACAATGTGTATGTTTCTTCGTTTGTTGTGTCGGCCACCGTTGACACCCGGTATGAGTCGGGAAATGTGACCGTTCCGACGAGCGGGATTACTGTTTCCTATGCGAAAAAATTCAACAATATCCCGAAACCTTCAATAACCATCTTTGATGCGGAAGAGGGAGACACCTATAAGCTAACCAGCCAAACGTCAAGCGGGTTTACAGTCGCTATCACTAATAGCGGAACTGCGGTTTCAAGATCCATCAATTGGACTTCAATCGGATATTAAGGGGAGTGATAATATGGCACAAGCTACAACAACGGTTGTTAATGGAACAGGCAAAGCGGTACGAACGGGATTTAACTCTGCAATCCAAGCGGTTCAATCTATGTTTTATGGCTCGGATGACCCTCTAACAGAGGGTTTTTCTGTTGCGGGGATGCTTTGGTTGGATAGTGGCAATAATCTTGTGAAGCAAATGAACAGCAGTAATACAGCATGGGTGACAAAAGGTACTGTAGATTCTGATGGAACAATAATTTGGGGCGCAGCGGCGGGAGGTTCAGGGAGCTCAAGCGGTGCGGCTCCTGCTGGATATGGACTGGGAACATATGGTAGAACATTAACTTCCGTAGATTTAGATACAGTTTATGCTTGCGGTGATTATTGGTGTATAAGCTGTACAGATGTACCGGAGACATATGGAACGATGCATGTAGCTTCGTCAAGTTCCGGTGATATTACCCAAGATTTTTACGCCCCGGTGACGGACAAAAAATATAAGCGTTCTAAGGCAAATGGTGCGGCTTGGTCGGATTGGAAGCAAGTAGCAACGACTGATGATATTAGTTCTGCTTCTGTAATATTTCCTCTTGGACAAGGAGACTATATTGCATCCGGGCTGAAGATGTCCAGCATATCCAGTTTAGTTGCGACATTAGAAAGTGGGACCGTTGTTATTGACAATGAATCTCAAGAAATCAGCTCAACCAGTGTAGCCTTGCCAGTAAGAAAACCGAATCTTATCTATGCTTCGTCTGATCAATCGCTGGGTTATGTTTCGGGTGCTTATCCGACAAGTTATATTGATAATTACACAGTCGGATTTTGGGAATTTAACCAGACTACAAGCGGTGCGGTTATTCCCAATTCGGCGTATGGGGTATCAAGTTCTGCGGTGGCGAATGATTTAACGCCTACAGGAGGTGTTTCCAGTGTGGATGGCTGGGCGGATTATGCGCTAAAGTTGGACGGGACAACAGGGTATTTTGTTGGGGCGAATACTACAAATTTTCCGAGTGGAGCAGCAGAGCGCGAAGTAAACGTATTATTTACCGTTAACAATTTAAGTACAAGTACTTGGAATCCAATATTCTGTTATGGTGCTTTAAGTACAAGTACAGGGTTTGGTTTATATATTAATTCTTCTGGTTACTTCACATTTATTGGTATAAGTAATGATGTAGTGACAACATTTAAAGCTGAGATAGGGAAAACTTATCTTGCTACTATGCAATACGATGGAACGTATGGCTATCTTTATATTAACGGGAATTTAGTTTATAAAGGAACGTGGTCGATTTCAACTACATTAACTTATAGCCTATATGTTGGGCGTGAAGCAAACAATAACGTTTCTTCTTATGTTGGTTATTTTACTCTGCATTACCTGGAACTTCGCACAAAAATGCGTTCTACCGTAAAACTGGGTGCAATGGCAAATTCATTGCTGATACCTTGTTTCTATGATAAAAACAGCGCGACAGCTCCAACCGTACCGAGTGCCTATTCTTCAACGTATCATGAATATCTGTTTAGCGAATCATCAGGGACAAGCGTAGCCGACAGTAATACGTCAAGTGCCTTGGCAGGAACGGCAACAAATTCAACAGTTGTAACTTCTGATATAGGTTTGTCGTATGCAAGAAAATTTATTTCTTCCTCTCAAGGCTATATTTCTCTAGGCTCTTTTGCACCAGCAAGTACGTTCTCTTATATTGGAGTAGTCAACCTTACTGCGTATTCGACCTCACAAATACTATGGAGTAACCGAACGACTTCAAGCACAGGAAATAGTTTGTATATTAACACCTCTGGATATGTAACATGGTGTTCTACCACTACAACTACAGTATTAAATAGTACACCAATACCACTTAATACTCCTGTGTTTATAGCAGTCACTATAAACGGCACAACAGCGAAAGTATATATGAATTCAGTAAACCCAGTAACTGCCATTATTACTGCACCATATACCACTTCTAGTTATGCTACTTATTTGGGATACGAGCCAGTGTCCACTACTTCATATGTATTTACAGGTAAATATGATTACTGCATGTTTGTTAATTCCGAATTATCCCAAGCCGAGATTAATTACTATTACACCGAGTTAATGGAGACGGGACGTAGATCCATTATTGATGATATGTTGCCTTCGAGTAGCGTTGCTTTGGCTTTTGCACGAACGAACAGTAGTAAGATTATCGAGTATAACGATACTGATTATAAGTATGGACGCAGGGAGAAAGCGACAGGTGGCAATCGTAAAGTGTTTTTAGGGTGGAAGTATTTTAGTGGTGCTACTACTTTATCTTGGGATAATCCGTTTGGGACTCCTAAATATAAAAAAGAGTTGCGCTGGGCTATGAATGCTTCAGGAAGCAATGAACTTGTTTGTTGGGGATATACTTATAACGGGTCAACTTATTACGGTACTTGTGCCACAGCAGACTCTAATGGATGTAATGATAATTTTAAAATAAACATGCATGTTCAAGCAGGTGGGGCAACTACAATAAATGGCACATGGCAAACATCAGGTTATATTGGGTGTTATGCCGAAGTCCTAGAAAATGAAGGGGAGGAGTAAGCAAATGACTATATACTATAATTCAACAACAGGCGAATTAACCAGTGTTGCCCCCTGGGGCAATCATTACTATGACGATGATCTGAAAACGGAGTTGTTCAGCGAATGGGCAGAGGTTGCGGATACTTATACGCCGGAAACCACCTTGACACAAGCGCAGGCAACCGCAATAACTTCGTTAAAAACTCAGGCGGCGGCTGAATATATCGCTGGGTTTTCTAGCTCGGCAACAGGGACAGCCCTATGGTATGATTCTGACACAAGCACCCAATCCCAAATCACAGCGGCATCTTTGCTAGCGGTTGCTTCGTCTACTCAGTTTGCTACATTATATCCGTCCGGCATTACCATTCGGGCTAAAGCAAGCAGTACTGCCGATGACAGCACAAAACAACAGTATGCTCACACGGCTGATCAGATTATCACGCTTAGTACAGATATGCAAACCATGTTAGCAAGCGTTAAGGCTAAGCTATGGGCGTATCAAGAAAAGGTTTATGGCGCTACGACTGCTGCCGAGGTCGAAACAATTATGGCTGCTGTTACGTGGAACTAGTAAGGCGTCACACCGCTAACTAGCGGTTATTTTTATGTTTTCAATCGGATATTAGGGAGTGAGGAAATGTCACAAGCAACAACTACGGTTGCCAACGGAACAGGGAAGGCTGTACGTACCGGATTTAATGCTGCAATTCAGGCGGTTCAATCCATGTTTTACGGTTCAAATGACCCGTTAACATTAGGGTATTCCGTTGCTGGAATGATTTGGCTGGATAGTGGCAACCATTTAGTAAAACAAATGAACAGCGGTAATACGGCATGGGTAACAATAGGCAATATTAATAGTTCTACAGGAATTATCACATGGACAAATCATGTTGCTTTGCCACTTGCTGGCGGTACAATGACTGGGGCTATTAAGACACCCAATCCGGTCAGCCTCACCAGTTCAAGCGGTGTAGTTACGTTGACCAGCGGCAGTAATTCCTTTGTCGTCAGCGGCACAGAAGCCGTAACGAAAATTACCGGATGGATAGCCGGGATTGTGGTTATTCGGTGGGCTACGGCCAGGACATTGACCTATAATTCAACTTCGTTAATCCTGCAAAACAGCCAGAATCGGACAACGGCGGCGGGGGATATTGGCATATATGAAATGACTTCTTCCGGAGCAAGGGAGATTAATTATTTTCTATCCTCAACCAGCACGGAAATGTCAGCATTTCCTTTGGGGCAAGGGGATTATATTGCCTCTGGAATGAAAATGTCGAGTATATCCAGTTTGGTAGCAACGTTGGCAAGTGGAACAATAGTTATAGATAACACTCCCGTTGCAGTAGGTTCTGGGTCAGTGACTTTGCCAACACAATCTGCGAACTTGATTTATGCAAATGCTTCCGGTGATTTGGGTTATGTTACGACGGCTTACCCGACAAGTTTTCTCGATAACTACACCGTTGGATTTTGGAAATTTAACCAGACAACAAGCGGTGCAGTAATTCCAAATTCGGCGTATGGCGTTTCTAGCTCTGCGGTGGCGAATGATTTAACACCTACAGGCGGCGTGTCGACTGTGGCTGGCTGGTGTGGGGATTATGCGCTGAAGCTAGATGGGACAAGTGGTTATTTCGTAGGTGCGAATACAACGAATTTTCCAAGCGGTGCGGCAGAAAGAGAAATTAATTTTATGTTTACAGTGAATAAGATTTCTACCTCTGCTGATAATACTTTATTTTCCTACGGAGCAAATTCTTCTAGTGCCTTATTTAATTGTCTTATTTCAACATCCGGGTATTTA